>OJOK01000765.1_pt1 | contig 17055 bp, 10 predicted proteins | sample 1598051 | NCBI WGS metagenome assembly OJOK01 (sample SAMN01915205, study PRJEB22387) | human gut metagenome | isolation source: stool | host: Homo sapiens | place: USA
CGATCTTAAGATTCTCTAAAGAGTAAATCATGGCCAAATTTATCATATAATATAAAATAAAGAATCTATTTGTCAAGCTATAGATTTTATTTATCTTCAAGAGTTTCAATTAGTATACTATCGGTTCATTGAATTATTAGAAAATACCAAAATAGATTCTATTCTTAATTTTCAAACCATCACTTCCAGATAAATTGAATTACCCGGAAGGATGATTTAAGTGTTTACGCAAACAATCTTTTCGCTCTAAACTCAATAATCGAGTTTTACTATCCTATTGAAAAATTGTTGAGAGCAAATTTGTCATTTATATAATATTTATTTTCTTAATTTTGAGTATTTTGCTTTAAATATTAGATAAAGATTCTAAGAAGAGTCAGAAATCCAAGAGAGCTAATCGTTGTGCCTATAAATATTAGATATAAATGCTTAAAAAATAGATATATTTAGTAAAGGTCGCTATTCTATATAAACGAAGAGTAGCCTATCTTTCGGTTCTAAAACTTCCGTCCAGACGGGTAACCCTTTCACTGCTGAGTGTCGATCTGAGTTTTCTATGAGCTTTTTCGTTTTTGGCAGCTCTGCCTTTACGAACAAATGAAGCGGATATACCATAATGTGTATAGAACTTACAATTGGTATTGTTAGTGTAGATAGAATCAGTAGCAACTGCTTTAATTCTGACCATTATATTTATTACGGGGGCACTGTCTGTGAAGATTATACCATTGTTTTTATAAATTCCCTATAAAGCTGTTGGCAACTTTTCTATAAGTTTTTTACTTTAGTAGAAAAGCGCATACAGCTCTCGTAGTATGCCCATACGATTTTTTATATAGAGTTTTCAATATTTGATTCAAACATCCTGCAAGAATTCAATTAGAATCCTGAAGATACATTTTCTTAATCATTACATAAAAAAGGAAGGATATAATGAAAAGGATATAGTTTATTGCATTCAAAATTCATTCGATATTCTCTAAAATATCAAATCCTGTAACTAAAACAGGTGAGGCAGGCTTTTTTTATTCATTCTTGTTGCAATATGTAAAATACTATCTTTACCATATTTGGGGGATTGCTTTGTCCAAATTTATTCGGTAAGTTGTATTCTCAAGAAAATAATAGAAATAAAGTAATATTAAGCTCTTGTTTTAAGGTATTCGTAAGCATTCGGCCTTGTGCGTGTTTGTCCGCCTTCTTTCACCTCTTATCTTTGCCTCTTCATTTAAATAATCAGTAATATGTTCAGTCTTAGTGTTCAATAATGAAAGTGACAAGTTACGTAATCTTTTTTTCGAGTCTAATCACTTTGATTCCCTTCTTTTCATATTTGATAGTGGTCGCCATAAGGTTGCGGTTTCCAGCCTTGCGATATGTTCTGCTGAGGATTTGTTGTTACCTTTGGGGCTTGGTCCTTTCCGGAGTAGTTCTTTTGGGCATTACTATCTTTATCCTTGTTGTTCCAATTTCAACAAAGGTATTGACGGTCTTTGCGGTGAAGTGCTCCGATACACAGGTTTCCCCTTGCAAGAAGAGAGCTGTCATGTGTTTGTAGAACGCTCTCATCGTCAATTCTCTCTTCTGTATCGTACCGGAAGTGAGTATCATTTGGAGTCGCGTCGCCTGAATACAGGTTTGTACCGTCTGCACCGTGAAGAAGTTTCTTCCGGTTTCCTTCCCATCCTATGGAACCGCCTGAATGAACTTCTGATCTTACACAAGTCTTCCAGAAAATAGGTGCGGTCTGATCCGTAGATAATATGTGGGATTACTTGTCAAATAACATTTATCGATCTCCGTGTTAGTAAACCTTCCTCTCGGCAGGGCTACACCTTTTCTTGCGGATGGCTACACCTTTTGGAGGCGATGGCTACACCATTCGCAAGGAAAGGTGTAGCCCTGCAAAAGTAGTATCACAGCTATCTCATGAGCGGGTACAGGCCTGTTTTACTATATTCTGCCCCGATATCTTTATGTAACATTTTCATACTTCCGAAAATTTTTAAAAAGTGTTTCCTTAAATGACTATTAGCCGATACGGAATTAGGAAATATCACTGACAATTCTTATTTTTATATCATTATTTAAAGGCAGAAATAGTGAAAGAACCTACTATGCAAAGCCGCTGAAAAGGCGGACAAGAAGGAAAAGTCTTACAGTCGTTTCCACAAAAGCTTCACCCGTAAGATCACTCCGCATGCACGCCAACCCATTGACCCTTCCCTTCCCCGGGAAGAGGTGCTCATACCCATGTCTGAAGGACTCAGCTTGGAAGGGGCGGTGAAGATAGGGGGAGAAGTGAGTGGGTAGTATGCCGTCCGTCCCGCACGGTTCTACGTTATCCGCATCATCCGTCCCAAATACAAGCTTGCCAACGGGCGTATTGTAACCGCTCCCATGCCCGTAATGGAGCATCCGTACAGCAATGCTTCGGAAAGTGTGCTCATATTGTTACGGCCAAATATTATGACCATCTGCCCCTGCACAGACAGCTGGAAATCTTTGAACGCGAGGGTGTGCGCCTGTTCGCCTCCACGGTGAGTAACTGGATGATGGCTGCCGCAAAACGGCTGGAACCCATATACAACGAACTGCGGGAGCTGGTCCGTAACAGCTATTATGTCATGGCCGATGAAGCGCCTCACCCCGTCTTGGAGAATGACCGCCCGGGAGCGCTGCACCGGGGGTATATGTGGAATTTTTATCTTCCCCGGCACCATACACCCTTCTTTGAATACCATGAAGGACGAGGGGAAAGCGGCGTGAATACGCTGATAGGGGGAAAGGTGAAAGTTGTGCAAAGTGACGGTTTTGTAGTCTACGACAAGTTCGACACGTTGCCGGGAAGACTGCACCTGTGCTGTTGAGCGCATGTCAGGCGCAAGTTCGTGGAGGCCGAAGGGAATGACCCGCCAAGGGCAAGGCATGCGCTGGACGAAATAGAGAAACTTTATCAGGTGGAGAGGAGAATAAAGGAGGAGAAACTTCAGGGTGAGGCTATAGTGAAGCTTCGCCGCGAAATCTCATACCCAATCGTCAGGGAAATGGAGCGATGGTGCAAAAGGGAGTATGCATCCACGGTAATCAACTCGCCTATAGCAAAGGCCATGCTTTACATGTATACACAATCTGAACAATTGGCGGGATATGTCAATGATGCACAGTTCCGGATTGACAATAATCCGGTGGAACGCTCCATCAGGCCTCTGACTTTGAACAGGAAGAATGTACTCTTCTCAGGATCACATGAGGCCGCACATGCGGCAGCCATATTCTTCTCGTTGTTGGGGGCTTGCAGGGAGAACAAAATCAATCCTAAAGAATGGATGGAAGATGTACTGATAAGAGTACAGGATACAGAAATGGAAAAGAACAATGATTACTCCGCCTTGTTACCTTTTAATTGGAAGAAATAAAGAATGCAGTAACCATACTAAAAAGCCTGGGATTTGAGAAGTCTCAGGTTTTTTATTTAGGGAGAGGGGACAAAGAGGAATGCACAAAGCTGAATACTTACGAGGTATTCTACTATCAAGCAGGAATAGAGCGATACAGAAAAGATTTTAGAAAGGCCAAGCTCTCTTGTTTAAAAGCCCGGCCTTTCGAAATAAAAATAAACTTCTTCTGATTTGTTCCTTTTTATTCGATCAATTTGATGTCTTTTATAAAATAGCGACAGCCACGACTGACGGCCAGACCATAAGCCAGATTGAATTCGTTCATTGCCTTATCAGCGTCAGTCAGCAGATTACCGGAAACATTCATGTCGGTAAACATATACGTAGCTGGCGACCACTTATCTAGTTTTGATTCGGGCGACCAACTTGCATTGATCTTCATCATACCGCGTGTTGCATTACGACTTGGTGCATCACCGTCTTCCCATTGTCCAAGATACATTTGGACATTACCTCCATTACCACGATCTATCAGGTAAACCTGCATTGAAAAGCCTCTGTAATCGCCTAAAGTCTTTCCCTCAGGCAATTTCACATGGAATACGGGGAAAGCGTTAGTACTGTAAAGCTGTACCTTTAAAGCTTTATTGTCGCCACCCGTCGGGTCGTCCACTACGACTGCGCTGCAGTTAGCCGCAGCACCTCCTCCCGAAGTTATCACATACTCTGTTTTACCATCTTCAAAATCGGTGATAATAAAATCCTGTGCATTCATATCCATTGCCATACAGAGGATTAAACTCATTAAAAGTATTTTCTTCATAATAACTTTTTTATTTTAATTTCCAGATACGCCTTCGACAAATCCCTGGTATAGGAAATTGCGATTGAAAGTCGATGACCACAATCCCGAATAAGTATTGTCAATAACATTTCCAAATGTTATACCTCCCCGTTGTACAGCTGGAACTTCGTTCAAATAGGCTTTAACCAAATCTTTCATAAAGTCAGCCAATTCTAATTGTTGTTCAGAAGTCAAGCTACCAACCGGAGTATTTGTAGACTCGCCGCCAACTCGGTACGACATCTCAATGTTAGCTATGCGCACCTGTTTACCCGTGCCAGCAAGTTTGCTAAACAAACTGCGAATGGATTCTATGGAAGTCAGTCCGCAAACAATTCTTAAATCTGTTGATATTCCGTCAACCGTAACACCTTTACTGGTCTCATTCTTATTAATGAACCTGATAAGGGCGTCACACTTTTCATTGTTATCCAGTAATCCGGTTTCCTGAACAAACAGTTTAAGATCACTGGCTGTTCCACCGTTTTCTGTATAGTATTTGCGTGCTGCACTGATGGTACTGCTTAAATACAGTTCTCCCAAATAGTCACTCCAATAAAACTCATCGTTAGCGAGATTCTTATCCTTCCCACTTCTAAGATCGTAAGGCGGATTTGTATCCAGCGGTTCGCTGATCGCATTCCATGACTGCACAGTAGGAGCGCACACGCTCATCAATTGAGAAATGTACGAATCGAGTGCTTCGTCTATGATTACTGCCTGTTCTTCGGCATTTCTTTCTACAAGTAAACTCTTGTCATTGGGATCGCTTATACCTTCTTTTAAGGTGAATGAAGTCACGTCGATATTATAGGTGGTTTTAAGATACCCGAAATCAATAAAGAACTGAAAATACTCCGTTCCCGTCTTAAAACCGGGCACCTGAATCGTTACATATTGCCATACATCCGGTGTGATCTCAACAAGCCCCTCTTTGGGGTAGTTATATGTTGTCTTATCGAAATAAATGCGGATCCTACCTGCTGCATTAGTTTTGACATAGAAAGCAAGATAGTACTGCTTGGTTGGATCAATCTGTATTTTTGGTGAAGCCAGATTGTATTCCCATGCATAGTACTCGACATCGGAAACCACTGTGATACCTTCATCTCTGACACCTGCTGCACTTTTCACAGAGATATTGGCGTTCTTTCCTGTTGGTGTAGTAAGAGTCCAGCCAGAAAACGAACCTTTCTTCAATTCGGCAATATCTAACAAATTGTTTTCCGCCTCTTTAGTTGACGGTGCGAGAATAGCATTCAAATATAAAGCATTTTGTTTTTCATTCCAGCACAAAGGAGAACCGAATAAACTGAAGCCTTTGTCGGTAATCGTTTGTAGAAAACCTGTCAAATTATCGGCATTCAACACACCCGTATTGTCGATTAAAGTACTATGTGACATATCCCCTACATCATCACGGAGTATCAATTCATCAAAATTGTTGTCCAATATTCGGGACTGCATATCCATTTTCGCATAATCTGCAATACTGGTGAATGCTCCCACCTTGAATAGATTACTGCTATAAGTGTTAAGTGCCTCATAACTATCTAATTTCTCACGCTCAACAAGGCTCTCAGGTTTTTCTACCTGAAAATCTTTTACTTCATGTTCAGAACAAGAGGCAAGCAATAACAAAGCGCCTGCTATTGTACACAATATACTGTATCTCATATTGTTCATATTTTATTATTCATAAACTAAACTAAAAGATTCGGCAATTACAGCTCTATCGCGTACAACAAGTGTATCTTTAGTGCTGCATTGCATCGCCCCAGTATCCACAGTATAATCAAGATAGAGAGCATCGCGGTCTTTGTTACCCCAAGCCTTTATCTCACTTTTCTTTTTGAATTCGCCACTACCGGAAGCTGTTACTCCTGCCGTACGCGATGATATGGTACATTTATTAGTTGACTCATCGAATGTTAGTTCCAAATTGACAGTAACATCATTGCCGTTACCATCCTTGTAGGTAACGGGGTATTCGAGTTTCGTCAGCGATAGAGTGGCACAACTTTTATATATCTCATCGGATTCAACATTTGCTTGGTGACGAATAATCGTTTCAGTATTCCCATTTTGAGTTATCACATCCTTACCCCGTCGCAGATAGGTAGCATCCCAGGTATTAATATACTTCACCGCATAGAGGATGTAATCTTTAGGAAGAACACTCCAGTCCTCTTTGAAACATCTTCTCGGATTGTCAAGTGATGATGCTCCCCGCAATACGGAATCTGCGTTCTGCACGCTTTCTATCACTAAGGGAATTACATAATTCAAATCCAGTGCCAGCGGGTCATTAAAAAAATCGTCAGTAAATTGTACCTCTATGCCTCCCGCAACTGTCCCTTTTTCTATCTTTATTTCTTTTGACAACAAAGAATAATAGTTGCTCGGCATCGCTTTAATTTGGCGATTGTTATCGAACTTTATATTGTTACAAAGCGAATTATCAATCTCAACCTTCACATAAACGTCTTTTTTATTCGAATATCCTCCACCCCAAGTGGCAAAGATCTTGCATTTATGTTCATTGTCAATACTGGTATCCCATTGGTCTTCTCCCATTGTCAGTGTCCGGATTGGATATTGATAAGAGAAATAAACCGTACTATAATCAAAATCGCTGAACTCCCAGTCTGCATTTTGACAGGACATAAGCGACAGTACCATTATCAACACTAAATATATATATTTCATATTCAATTTATTATTTATTGATTCATAAATTAATCCCAACCCTTGTTCTGAACCAAGTTAGACCACTTTTTTGTTTCATTGTAGGGAATTGGACCGTAGTACATGTAGTCCTTATAAATGCGCTCATTCTCTAATACATACGGACCTGTGAAATCGAAATTACCGTCTGAACTTTTTATACCGCGTATGGGTTCGTTCAGTTTTTCCATATCCATCCAGCGGCGCAAATCATAGAAACGGTGTCCTTCAAAACAAAGTTCTAATCGGCGTTCGTTGTGAATGAGCTCGCGTACTTTGCTTTCATCACCTTTAATAGAGGTAAGGTAAGGATCGTCACTTCCGCCCACTTTTGCCCTGCCACGAATGGCTCTTATTACATCATAAGCTGAATAGCTTGCATTGCTCGCTTTGCCATCAAAGCTCTTAGCCGCTTCAAAGGCAGCTTCGGCATATATTAAGAAAATCTCCGTATAACGTATTCTTGGTATATACCTTGTTGTGGGAAAATTCTGACCGTTAGGGGTGAGGTTAGTCGCCGGATTGACAAACTTACGCAAATAATATCCCGTACGTGTAGATTTAGCTAAAGCACCCACGGCATCATCTGTTGAAGTCATATCAATGCGAGTAGCGGATGACGGGCCGAGTTGACTATTATGTACCACAATATACATACCAAGGCGTGGGTCACGGTGATCGTAAGGGTTATTGCTGTCATAAGTGGAACTTTCAGCAATTGGATAACCATCTGCCGTCGGAAAAGCATCTACAAGATTTTGAGAGGGATTGATCCATCCGTTTCCATACAATGTAGGCGGATATAACTGCACTTCAGGAGCACTGTTCTTGTCAAGATTCCGCGTACGGTGTCTCCATATAATCTCAGGTGGATTGATGCCTGCTGCTGTAGAGGCATTGTCAGTATACCACGTTAATCCCTTTGGAGCTAATCCAGCAGGCCCATTAATACGGTTTAGCACAACTGCAGCATATTCAGCAGCTTTTGCCCAACTGTTGTCAGTCCCGTTAAGATAGGCAGGACTTGCGGCAAACAATGCCACCTTGGCGCGAATAGCTTCGACTATACGGCCACACATACGTTGGCGGAATATCGCTCCCATAACTCGGTTATAAGCATTTAGCGATGTTATACCTACATCCTTATACTTTTGTGGGATAACTCCCGTTCCACCTACAATATCAAGATCATTATAGTCTAACGGCAGATAATCTTCCGCTGCCTGCAAATCTTCATAAATAAATTCGATACATGTTTTAAAATCGGCGCGTGGAAGGTTGAAATCAACCATTTTTTCCGCAGGGTCCTTGATAATAGGTACTCCCAGTAAGTTGCCAGCTTCGTCCTTGCCTGCATGAGCTTGCAGCAAATAAAACATATGCAGGGCACGAAGTGCGTGTGCTTCACCCTTGATGCGCATATTGAACAATAGACTGGCTTCAGCGTCTAAAGCCCAGCTCATATTGTCAGCTTCATCCAGAATAGAATTCAAATATAAAATGGAATTGTAACAACGCGTCCACATATCTATTGGATTGTTACTTTTTGACCATGTGCCTGCCGCCATTTGTCTGAATTGATCCGACGAATTGTTTGTAACTCCATCGTCAGTCGCTATCTCTGCACTACTAAACCCGGAACCTCCATTTTGAGCATAGCTCTCATAAAAAGGTAATTGCCGGTAGCCATTTATTAAAAGTCCTTGGGCCAGAGCGGGTTCTCTGTATATTGATTCTTTATCTTTGAGGTTTTCAATTGCCGGATTAATCAGGTCATCACATCCAACAAGAAAAACTAAAGAGATTAAAACAACTATTATATTTTTCATATTGATATTTTATTAAAATGATATTTAGAACGTTATAGTCGCTCCCACATTGAAAAACCTGGTGGAAGGAGTACTTCCCGGATTGGTTTCCAATATTTTCCTTGATTTTGAAATAGTGAGCAAGTCTCCGCCTTTGACATAAACCCCGACCTCTTTCAAAAAAGTCCGGTTGAAAATATGTTTAGGGAGATTGTAGGACAATTGCACCTGCGCCAACTTAAGGTAATCAGTACTATACATCCAATAATCGGAGTTACGGAAATTATTTCCCGTATTATTCGTACTCAATCGTGGGAAAGTCCCCAGTTGGTCTACCATCCAGTTGCCGTTTTCATCAGCTTTGAGCGTTGTACGTTCACGCGCTACTTCCGAATACTTCCTTTCCAGTCCAGGACGATAATAGTCATTGCTCTTGATAGCATTACCTCCCATTTGTCCTTGCCAAAGCATAAAGAAGGTAAAACCTTTCCATTTGGCAGTAAAATTCAATGCGTAAATAAACGGAGCACTCTGACGGCCCAAATATACTTCGTCTTCCGAGTCGATTCTTCCGTCATTGTTTTGATCGATATACTTTATATCTCCTGCTACCACAGAACCGAAAGTTTGATTTGGCGATTCGTCTATTTCTTTCTGATTCATGAAAAGTCCGTCCGACTTTAATCCCCATAAAGCACTTAATGGTTGTCCTATGCGGCTTTGATAACTGTAGGTGTAATTTTCACTTCGTCTTACAGCCTCTCCTACGGAATAAGTGCCAACAGCACCTAATTGCAGTTCCCATTCACCTATTTTTTTATTTACTGTTAATGCTGCGTCGAAACCTTTGAATAAGTTTTCATCATAGTTCTCCCATGGCAGAAGATTAGTATTGCCGTAAACAAAATATCCCGGATAGGCATTTGCATCACGGACTAACATACCGTTCATCCGGGTCTTAAACCATGACAGGTTAACATTAAGCAGCTTATTAAACAGTACAGCTTCTAGGCCAAGATTGATCTCTTTGCGCTTAATGAAGTCAATGTTATCGCTTGCGGGACGGGTTATATCAGTTCCGCTTGCACTTCTACCTTCGGACGCTTCATAACTACCTCCTACTGTATAAACAGGTTTATACATATAATATGAAGAGATATCCATATCTGTATTGACAATACCCGCAGAGGCGGTCAACTTGAGGTTGTCGATAAATGTCAACCCCGACATGAATTTTTCACTACTAATTCTCCAACCCGCCGATATCGTAGGTGAGAGGGCATTGCGACGCCCGGGCGCTAATTTAGCAGAATGTACCAAGGCACCGGTAAAATCAGCATAATATTTATGCTTGTAATTATATCCGATTTGTAAACCCAAGTTGGCGTTGCTTGGTTTATGGTAGGCCTCAGAAATATCGGCTGAAGAAGCGCCCTCAACAGCTGAAAGAGTTTGCTGATAACCACTTGCTAGCAACAGCCCCGATACATTGTGTACATCGTCAAAAGTTCTTCCGTAAGTAAATGCACCGGTAAACATGAGTTTCTGATATCCATAAGATTCATCCAGTGAACGCTCTCTTTTTACCTTATTTTCATTATATTTTACCAGCGAACTAATCATGTCATAGCCTTGTGCATTGTTCCATACCGGCGCATAAACTGCATAATCATTGGAGTTCTCATTTAAATAGTAACGCCCGTAATAATCCACTCCCAACTGGGTATAGAAACCTAAACCTGGCAATACGGAATTCAAATCAAAATTTAACGTTGCATCAATCTGGTATTGTCGCGCCGTATACTTAGTATTACCTTGAGTGTACATGACAGCGAAAGGGTTTGTTAATTGCTGTTGCGTACCCCCCAATAAATATTTTCCGTCTATCACAAAAGGGTTATCCTTCAACATTTGTTGAGAGGCAATGTCATTTGGATCCAGGTAACTGACAGGAATCAACGGCGTGTACCAATTCGGGCGTAACGTTGCTGCATTCCCCCAATAATCTCCTGTTGTCAGGTTGGTGTTGTAGTTTACAATACTAGTATTCACTTTGGCGGATATGAACTTGTTAATATTCATATCCAGATTTCCTCGCACATAGAAACGCGAGTAGCTCTCATCTTTTCCCGAACCGACATTCAACAGGGTATTTGTATGATAATATCCTACATTGATATAATAACGTGTCCTATCGTTGCCACCGCTAAATTCTCCGGTAACGTCCGAACGACTTGAGTAATCTCTCAAATATTCTGATGAATAATAATCTACATCCGGATAGCGGTAAGGGTTAATTCCTGAAGCATGATTATAGATTGTTTCTGCATCATATAAATTACCTAAACGGTCGTTACGGCGAGCTTCATTATATAAAGTCATGTACTCCGCCGAACCAAGATATTCCGGATAAAATTTGGGAACATTTATACCAGTATTGGCTCTGATTTTGAATTCATTCTTATGAGCTACTCCGCGTTTGGTTGTAATCAGTGTTACCCCTTTTGCAGCATGACTTCCGTAGAGAGCCACCGCAGCAATACCCTTCAAAACCGTAATCTGTTGTATTTCCGAAGCCACAATATTTCCCATGTCACGAGGAACACCATCAATGAGCGTCAAGCTCCCTGATCCCCAGATATTTCCATTCATACCGGGCAAATACGCCGGCAGACTGATACCTGAGGCTGTCATGTCATTTTTATCCATTACTTCCGTCACGTTAAAATAGGAAACACCTCCAAGTAAATCATCTGCCGAGACCCGCCTATGGGCTACCGACACGAGAGTGGAGTCGATCACATGTGTATTCTGTCCGCTCATTCCTACAGCAAGAAGAGCTAGTATCAGACATGATATTATTTTTATTTTTGCAAAATTCATATTTAAATGTTTTATAAATGAATCATTTTTTTGCCCTTATATATTACCATCCTGGATTCTGTCCGAATTCAGGATACAGATAAGTCTGGCTGCTCGGGATAATAGGAAGCCAATAATGTTTTTTGCTGAAGTTTCGCTTCAAAATGATTTCCTCTCTAGGGTTCAATACTTTGTATTGAGTGGCAGATTCGGTATGGGGAGTATGGACGATTTTCTCTCCACGGTCAAATTCTATACTTGTTTTTAACGTGTATGGTTCTCTATCAAGGAGCAGCCAGCGACGTAAGTCGTTAAAGCGATGTCCCTCAAATGCAAGCTCTACAGCACGCTCTCGCTGTAGTTCTTTCAGGAATGCAGCAAGGTCTGTTCTATATTTTTCGTGAAAAACTGCCATGCCGTCAACACGCTTTCTGATTTTGTCAACCGCATCAAGCGCAGAAAAATCAAAATTTCCATTCCCTTTGCTGGTCGAATTCTGGGCGATTGCAACCGCTTCAGCATACATCAAATAAACATCGCCCAAACGCATGTACGATAGGAGCCAACATCCTTGGTTAGCCTTGTCATATTGATGTATGATGGTACCATTGGGGCGCTTATTGAACTTTACCACTAATAGCCCGGTAGTGCTTCCCAAACCTTCGGTGTTGTTATAGCCTGGTGATCTATATGTATGAGGGTCAGAAGGATCGTGCGAATAGAGATTAGCAAACTCTTTTCCGGCCATGGACGAGGAAGATGACATGCGATTGCCGTCAAAAGCGATGTTCACATAAAATCGTGGGTCGCGGTTGTCCCATGGTCTCTCGGGGTTGTATCCCGATTCGGCTGAAGCTTTTGCAAAAGCCGGAAACACGTCGTAAGTGTCGTGGATAGGTAGCCCATTTGCCATTCCAAAAAAATTGGAATAATTTGCGGTAGGATAAACTGACCAGCTGCGGCTATACATAAATCGACCAATGAGATATTGATGCCATACTGAACCGGCACTGCTATCATAGCGTGGCCCTCTGAAAATGGCTTCCGGATCGCCCGGCATTCGTTGATTCTCTCCTTCAGTCCAACATATTTCGTGATACTTTTCCCAAGGCAGTAGCGAGTATCGGGTCTGCCCTCCTTCTACCAGTTTCAGAAACTGTCCAAACTTGTCGGCTGCTTTTTGACAGTATGCTTGGTTGTAATTGCTTGGTACTACAGTTTTACTATAATCTACGCTTTCACCTTTCATCCATTTTAACCAAGGACTGCCCAGATATAGATAGGCTTTACCGGCATAGCACATGGCCATATACTTGTTGGCGCGAAGTTGATTGGTAGCGATTGACGCTTGACCGACTGTTGTATCATCCCAATGTTCGGGTAATAATTGTTCAGCACGTTCAAAATCAGCTATTGCTTTCAGCATGCAGTCTTCATAAGATTCTCTGGGCAAAGTCAATTTCTCTCCCGAAGGCAGTTCTGTGTCAATGTATGGTAGGCCCCCCCAGTAGTTTGCCAATGAAAAGTGGAACCATGCCCTAAAGAAATAGAGCTGGCCTTCTATCAATTTCTTTTCTTCATCAGTACCTACCAGTTTTTCTAAATTAGCAAGTCCCATATTTGCTTTACGAATAGCATACCATCCTAATTGCCAAAAAGCTTTTTCTCTTCGGGCATTACTGTTTGGCTTAGCTCCGGTGTTATAAATAAACTTTCGTAAACTTGCAAATTCACCACGGTCGACTTGGGCAACCATTTCATTTTTCCCATTTGGGCTGTAATGTTCTTCCTCACCCCAGTTCCATGTTGAGACTTCCATATTCATTATATTGGGGATACACATATACATTTCATCTACAAACCCTTGAAAGTTGAAAAATGATTTATAGGCGGCTTCAGGGTCTATCTCTGTAGTCGGTTCTCTATCAAGGTAATCTTCACAGGATGTCATACTTCCCATTATAGATATCGCAAGTATTCCAATTAATAGTATATTTCTTTTCTTCATCGTACTATTTTTTATAGGTTAATTTTTACGCCAAGATTAAATCTTCGGGCCATAGGATATGCATTGTTTACATTCAATCCTCCAGATTCTCTGTCATCCGGCATTTTCGACCACATCCAGAGGTTGCTTCCGTTCAGGTAAATCCGCATACTGTTTATTCCAAGCCCCTTAATGAATTTAGAATCCAGCGTATATGAAATTTCTGCATTCTTTAAACGTATATAAGAGCCATCGTATACAAAAAAGTCTCCTTTGTAGGCACCGTTAAGGGTGGATGCTAAATTGGGGTATGTATAACCGGCATTGGGATTTTCCTTTGTCCAGTAGTCACCAATATCATAGAGATTACTAATTAGAGGATTACCAGTTAAATCTACATTGCGAGTTACATTGTTCACACCGTAGAATTGAAGAAAAATACTCAACCCCTTCCAGTCAAATCCGAGACTACAATTATATGTGTTTTGAGGTGTTCCGGTATAAGCGTACGGTACATTGTCGTCGTCGGAATAAATCTGTCCGTCGCCATTATAATCTACAATATAATATCCTCCGGGTATCTTAACATCGCTTGATTGGAAAGGTGTACTACCATATAACTCATCAATGGTATTATAGAATCCTGAGGAAATATACGATTTGTTCTGCCCGTTAGCATAGCCTGCTTTTTTCTGGTATGCCGGAAGCAACGCTGCGTCATCTCTTTCTAAGATGGTATTCTTGGCATGCGTCATATTCAAGTTCAGCCACAGACGCATATCCTGATTTAACTGTTTATTAAAGCGTAGTTCTATTTCATATCCCTTTGCTTGCATTTTACCTAGATTAGCTGTTGGAGGAGCCTGTCCGAAATAGTCAGGATTAGCGCGGTCAGACCCTTTTATAATGATATCATCACGAACATCCTTAAAAACATCAATAGATCCGGCTATTAATCCACCCAAGATAGCATAATCTACACCAAAATTGTGCTTTGTTACAGTTTCCCATCGTATTCCTGAATTTCCAAGTTTAGACTGTCTAAAAAATGTATACGGGCTTGTCTGCGGCGTTCCTCCAGATTGTCCCAAATAAGCATTCCCATCATAGGCCCATTCATCCATATAAATCCAACGTTCGTTTATACTGTCATCGCCGATTTTTCCATATGAATATCTTAGTTTAAGCATATCAAGGAATTTTAGTTTCTTCATGAATTTTTCCTCACTCACCATCCATCCTACAGCACCTGATGAAAAGAAACCAAACCGGTTGTTTTTGTCGAATTTTTCCGAACCATTGTAAGCGCCATTGTATTCAAAAAAATAACGTTTTGCATAATCATATGTTCCCCGAAATACCCAGTCCTCGCGATAAGTAGGAATGTTGTTGCTTGTAGAATATTCTTGGCGCATCACATTACCCATCAACGTTACATTATGGTCTCGGGCAAATGTGGCATTATAGTTCAATTGTGCATTGTAGTTCAATCCTCGATAAGTCGAATTGTTATGCATTATTCCACCTCTTGTTGTCCAAGATACAGCTTCTGCCCAGTCAAACTGCGTATTTTGATCTATGCCTTGATCTACAACAAGGAATTCCTCTTGTCCAGTATATGGATCAATATATTTCACGCGGACAGCAATGGCTTCACCTGGGTCGCGATCTTTTATTCCTCTGTTTCTTTCCTGAAATCGATTGTCCCAAGATAAAGCTGCCTGGAATTTAAGTCCCTTAAGGATAAATTTCAAGTCCTGTTCAAATACAAAGTCAGTGGTTATACGAGTATTTGTATACTTATAAACACCCCGGGTTGCAAGTGATATTTGCGGGTTTTCGATGCCACCGGAAGGTTGATATCCATATGTACCATCGGAATAACGCGGGTAGTAAAAATTAGCAGGTATTTGATAAACAGAACTCATATATCGTGTTACGTCAGTGGTTGGATAATCGCCATCCTTAGCTCCCGGAGGAAAGGTGCGAACACCATATGAAGCGAAAAGATTGACTTTGAATAATGTTGTTTTGCTTAATTGAAAGTCAAAATTGGTACGTGTATTGAGCCTATCATAGTTGAATTTAGAAGTATATCCTCTGTCATTTTTAAACTCCTTAAAAAGGTCGCCTTCGTGAGAGTAATCTGTAGCAACAAAATATTTCAGAAAAGAGTTTCCTCCCCGAATATTAAGATTAAAATCGTATGCCATGGCATAATCTTTAAACATATAATCCTGCCAATCAATATTGGGATAACGCTCTCTTTGCTCCTGTGTGGTCTGATTACGGTAATTCTCAATGAATGACTGGGTATTGATATAACTCCAAGCATTTTCAAAACGGGCTACCTCATGCTCAGCAATCTGATTTCTACGCATTAGTGCATCGTAGGCGTCGTATTTATTTGGTAATTTAGACACCGTTTTCATTGTCACATTAGCACCGATACTAATTGCTGCTTTTCCCTCTTGACCACGTTTTGTCGTAATCAATATTACGCCATTAGCTCCTCGTACGCCAAATACTGCAGTTGCTGATGCATCTTTAAGTACAGATATTGCCTCTACTGAATTGACATCCACATCAGCTAATGGGCGCTCAATACCGTCGACCAATACTAAGGGTTGACTACCATTCCATGTTGTTTGGCCACGCACAAGGAGGCTTGGTGTTTCTTCACCTGGTAAACCAGTGCTCTGTACCGTTACCAATCCAGGGAGGTTACCAGTAAGTGCTGCTCCTAAATTCGACGTACCTCCGGCTTTTTCCAAAGTAGCTCCTGTAGTTTGCGCGATTGCACCAACTACACTCTCTTTCTTTTGCTTACCAAAGCCAACTACTACTACCTCTTCCAACTGTACATTGTCGGATTTTAATATCACACGGATAGGTTGTTTCCCTATTTTTACTTCTTGCGGAGTCATTCCTATAAATGAGATAACAAGAACCGCATCAGCATTAGGAACTTTTAGTTGAAATTTTCCATCTATATCTGCAATTGTACCTATTGATTTATTCCCTTTTATAGAAATAGTTGCCCCTATTACCGGCTCATTGTTTTCATCTAAAACGACTCCTTTTGCAATTGTTCCATTTTGGGCTGTTATGATTAAACTATAAAACAGCATACACAGGACGAGATATAGATTCTTTTGAATTTTGTTTACCGCATTTTTCATTTACTATTAATTAAAAGATTAATACTGTTTTTTCTTTCATTGAATTTAAACGGAGAAAGATCTGTTTAACTACTATTGAAAATTGTCATCATAAGCATCTAATTTAAAGTTATTAATATAGTATCTCCCAGCTATGAAGGTTATTAGTTATTATTTGTTGCTGCATTTATAATTGAGGTAATCACAGGCTTTGCCTGATGATTACGGTCAAACAGTAAAGGATAGTCTGTACGTCCATGCATTG
>OJOK01000802.1_pt1 | contig 16311 bp, 10 predicted proteins | sample 1598051 | NCBI WGS metagenome assembly OJOK01 (sample SAMN01915205, study PRJEB22387) | human gut metagenome | isolation source: stool | host: Homo sapiens | place: USA
CTGGCAAGCCGATCGGACAAGCAGTCGTCGAATTGCCGCAGTCCGGATTGTGGGCCGTGGCCGATGCCGACGGAAACTTCACGGTGAAGGGAGTCCCGGCCGGGGAAACGCGTTTTGTCGTTTCCTGCCTGGGGTTCGTTACCACCGAAGCCGAGGTCGACGTGCGTACGGGGATGGGGCCGGTCAGGCTTTATGCCCCCGAGGATAACCTGAAACTGGAGAGCGTCGTGGTGACGGCCAAGGAGGCGCCCAACGCCATGGCTACGTCGCGTACGATCGGCGGCAATGCCATCGACCACCTGCAAATGGTCAATGCGTCGGACATCTCGGCACTGCTGCCGGGTGGCAAAACGGTTAATCCCGACCTGATGAAGGACAATGTCTTTTCGCTGCGCAGCGGCGGGAGCACGGCCGGCAATGCGGCGTTCGGTACGGCCGTCGAGGTCGACGGCGTACGCCTTTCCACCAATGCTTCGCTGGGCGACCCGACGGGTGCCAGCACACGCAACCTGTCGGCGACCAACATCGAGTCGGTCGAGGTGGTGACCGGAGTACCTTCGGCCGAATACGGCGACATTTCGTCGGGTGTGGTGAAAATCTCGACCCGCAAGGGCAAGACGCCCTATACGGTGACGCTCTCCACCAATCCGCGCACCAAACAGATCGCCGCCTCGAAGGGCTTCGACCTGGGGCGGAACCACGGGGTGCTGAACAGCAACGTCGAGTATACGCGGGCCACGAAGAACCCCACGTCGCCCTACACCTCCTATTCCCGCACGGGGCTGGCGCTCAACTACCAGAATACCTTCGCCAAGGTTCTGCGTTTCAATTTCGGCGTAACGGCCAATATCGGCGGTATGAATACCGAGGACGACCCCGATGCCCAGAAAGGCGAGTGGGAGAAGGTGCGTGACAATGTGCTGCGTGCCAACACCTCGCTCAAATGGCTGCTGAACAGGTCGTGGATCACGAGCCTGGACTTCGACGCGTCGCTCAACTATACCGACAACCTTGCACGCAAGCGCACCTATAACCTCAATTCGACCTCCCTTCCGGCCGTCCATGCCGAACAGGAAGGGTATTACATCGCCGAGATGCTCCCTCCGGTCTATTATTCGACCAAATACGTCGATTCCAAGCAGCTCGACTATGCGGCCAACCTCAAGGCCACGTGGGTGCGCAGCTGGGGCGACGTGCACAGCAATGCCAAGGTCGGCGCTTCGTGGCGTGCCAACGGCAATGTCGGGGACGGGGAGTACTATGCGACCCCCTCCCTCGCGCCTAACGGGTACCGCCCCCGTCCGTATACGGACATCCCCTATATGCATAACCTCGCGGCCTACGTCGAGGAGACGCTGACCGTGCCGCTGGGATCGGCCACGCTGCAACTGATGGCCGGCCTGCGTGCCGAAAAGACTTTTATCAAAAATACGCAATACGAGAATACGTCGAGCCTCTCGCCGCGCTTCAACCTGAAATTCCGCATCAACGACCGTCTGACTGTCCGCGGAGGCTGGGGCATCACCGAGAAACTGCCGTCGTTCAACGTGCTTTACCCGCTGCCCGAATACCGCGATACGCCCGTGTTCGCTACCAACTATGGGTCGGGGCAGAGCGCCTATGTCTACCACACGCAGCCTTACCAGATACTCTACAACGACAACCTGAAATGGCAGCGCAACCGCAATTCCGAGGTCGGCGTCGACCTGCGTATCGGGGGTACCTCGATCTCGCTGGTCGGCTATTTCAACCGCACGAAATACCCCTATAAGCTGAGCGCCGCCTTCGAGCCGTTCTCCTATAATATGATGGGCGTGCCCTCCGCGCTGCCCGACGGGACTGCATACACGATGCCGGCGAACCCGGCTTTCCGGGTCGACAGCCAGACGGGCGAAATCTTCGTCCGTGACAAGGACAACCCCTCGGCCGGCTGGATCGCCATGCAGACCACTTCCACGAAACGGACGTTCGTCAAGAATACCTATCAGAACAACGGTTCGCCCGTAGACCGCATGGGGCTGGAGTTCGTCGTGGAATTCCCGCAGATCAACCCCATCCGCACGCAGCTGCGGCTCGACGGGGCTTACGGCTATACCAAATACGTCAACGAGGGTGAGGCATGCTACTATCCCTCGACCTCGACCGGCGGCGAGTTCTACCCCTATGTGGGGGTTTATCTCGATAACGGGGGCAGCTCCAACGTCACCTACAACGGCCGGAAGCTGCACGCGCTGGATATGAACCTCACGGCCACGACGCATGTGCCCTCGATCCGTATGATCATCTCGCTGCGGCTCGAAGCCACGCTCGTGAAGCGCTCGCAGAACCTCTCGGAGTACAGGGGGCGCGAATATGCCTTCAATGTCGACGAGGATCGTAACCCCACCGGCGGGAGCATCTACGACGGAGACAGCTATACGGCGATCTGGCCTGTGGCCTACATCGACCTCGACGGCAACCGCCATCCCTTCACCGATGCCGAGAAGAACGATCCGGCCTTCTCCTCCCTGCTGTTGCGTTCGGGCAATGCCTACTCCTTCAACGGCGACGGTTACGACCCCTATTTCTCGGCCAACCTGAGCATCACGAAGGAGATCGGCGACCATGTCTCCGTCTCGTTCTACGCCAATAACTTCACCAATTCGCGGCCCTTCGTCGCGTCGTACGCCACGGGTGTCAAGGCGGTCTTCACACCCGATTTCTATTACGGACTTACGGTACGTCTTAAATTCTGAAAACGATGAGAAAGATACTTTGCATATTGTCCTGTCTGCTGGTGGCCGGTTGCACGTCGTTCGACAGGAACCCTTACGACGGTGCGCTGCGCGAACTCCGTGTGACGGCCGTGTATCCCGAGGGGTACGCCGGCTATCTGCGCGAAGGCGTCGCGGTGAAACTCTCCGACCGCAATACGGGCAATGTTTATACCGCCCTGACCGATGCGCAGGGCCACGCCGGGTTCCGCGTCGCTGCCGGGCATTACCGTCTCTCGGTGCTCGACCTGCCCGACGATTCGGCGGTATTCAACGGTACGATCGAGCAGGTCGACCTTGTCGGCGAGGACAAGGAAGTCGACGTGGCGCTGAAATTTTCCAAGCCGGGTACGATCCTCATCAAGGAGATCTACTCGGGCGGCTGCATGCAGGATCCGCCGGCGACGGGGACTTATGCCGACGACAAATATATCATCCTGCACAACAACGGTTTCGAAACCTATTACCTCGACGGGCTGTGCCTGGCGATGGTCGCCCCCTACAACTCGCAGGCCGCCAATCCCTGGACGAGCACCGACCCTTCGGGCAACATCGTTTTCCGTGATTACGCCGCCGTACCCGACTGTATCTGGATGTTCCCGGGCTCGGGGACGGATTTCCCGCTGCAACCCGGCGAGGATGCTGTGGTGGCCTACCATGGCGTCGACCATACGCAGACCTATTCCCAGTCGGTGAACCTCAACCGCAAGGGCTGTTTCGTGCTCTACGACATGGTATACTATCCCGGCAACAAGTTGCACCCCACGCCTGTCCCGGGCGACCAGATCGACCAGGCGCATTACATGAAGGTGCTGAAAAAGACCGGGACGAATACGGCCGTCGTCTACGTGATCTCGCAGAATTCGCCCGCCGTGATCCTTTTCCGGGCGCCCGAAGGGTTCGATCTGGATGCCTATCTGGCCGACGACCTCCAGTCGACGGTTCAGAGCGGCAGCATCACCTATTCGAAGATACCGTGGGACGACTGGATCGTGGACGGCGTCGAGGTATGCAACATGACCGAGGCGACCAAGCACAAACGCCTGCACACCGATGTGGATGCCGGTTACATCGGCTTCTCGGCCAAGGCGCAGGGACATACCCTGCACCGGAAGCTGGATGAAGCGGCCACGGCGGCTGCCGGCTTCGAAAGGTACGTGGATACCAATAACTCGTCGAACGATTTTTATGAGCGTGAGACACAATCTTTGCGAGATTAGCCTATGAGACGGATTTTAACGATACTGATGTTGGCCGCCGTCTCTGCTGCCACGGCGCAGGAGCGTTTCGACTATATTTTCCGCCGCAACCCCTGGAACGGCGGCCCGAACGCTGCGGGTATCCGGCAGGACTCCCTGAGCCGTTCCTATGCCGAGATATATTTCACCAAGGAGAACGGCGGGCTTACGGGCCACTCCGCGTCGGACGACAGCTGGAATGCCGGGGCGAAAACCGAGTCGGTGCGCCACCTGAAAAAGGTCTCGTTCTCGGGCGGGTTCGGCTACGACTATTTCGACGGCCGCAACATGTGCGGCTCGATGTTCACCGAACCGGGGTATTATCCGGTGGACATCCTCGAATTTACGCCGGGGCGCAAGGTGCGCGAGGATTATACCTTCACGGGCGGTATGTCGGCCGTGCTGGGCAACCGGTGGACAGGCGGCCTGCGCGTAGAGTTCGAAGCCCGCAACTATGCCAAGCGCAAAGACCTGCGCCACAAGAATACACGGCTGGATTTCGAATTTTCGCCCGGCGTGATGTACCATGCGGGACGCTTTGCCGTAGGGGCGGTCTATATCGTGGGTACGAACAGCGAGAAGGTTGCTGCCGAAGGGGTGGGCCCCGGTGCCGACTTGTACGAGGCATTCTTCGACCGGGGATTGCTCTACGGGTCGCTGGAGAAGTGGGGGAGCACCGACATACACCTCTCGACCAACGGCGTTTCGGGATTCCCCGTCCGGGAGAATACGCAGGGGGTGGGCGTCCAGTTGCAATACGGGCCGTTCTATGCCGACGTCGCCTACCGCAACAGGCAGGGCGAGACGGGCGAGAGCCGGATTATCTGGCACCTGTTCGAAACGCACCAGGTGACGGCCAATGCCGCCCTGTCGCTGGGGACGGCACTGCGCAGGCATTTCGTGCGTGTGAACCTCGACTGGCAGACGCTCGGCACCGACGAGAACATCATCACCACCGAGACCATCAACGGCGTGCAGATCATCACCATACACGGTTCGACGCCGACTTTTGGGCGCAAGGGACTCGACCTGGGAGGCGAATACGAGTTCGTGGCTCCGCATACGGATTTGCGTGCCGGGGTCGGTTATTCGCAGCTCAACCGCGAATCGACGCTGATGTACCCCTATGTCAAGGGGCAGAAGCTCCACTTTACGAAGATATATGCCTCGCTGATCCGCACGTTCGGCCTCTGGGAGCTGACCCTCGCGGCGGATTATCGCCTGGGCGGTTTCACGGAGCGCGAAAAGCGGTTCGAGACCCCCGGCGTGCAGCCGGGCGAGTATCCCGGACAGCTGACCGCTTATTACGATTACGAAAACGAATACCTCACGGCCAAACGGCTGGGGGCGGCGCTCGGGCTGCGGCGCAATATCAAACGGTTCTATATCGACGTATTCGCGCGTTACGAACACGGCTTCGGTCTGGAATACGTCGCGCAGCCCAACCGGGTCGCGGCGACGCTGAGTGTAGGATATAATTTTTAATTTAAAGGATAGGATTATGAAAAGGATTTTGACATTGACGGCAGTCGCGGCGATGGTTTTCACCGCCTGCTCGAAGGAGGAAAGCACCGGGACGGGCGACAAGCAGGTGCGCATCACCCCGACGATCGCCAATCCGGCGCTGACGCCGGCAAGCATGTCGTCCGGTACGCGTGCGACGGACACCGATTTCGAGCTGAACGATAAGGTCGGCCTCACGATCACGATGACGGCGGACGGTTCGGCGTTCGTGGCGAACAAGGAGATGTCGTTCGACGGAACGGATTTCAAGACCGAGGGTTTCCTCTGGTACGAAGATGTCGACGCCACTTCGACGCTTTTTGCCTATTATCCCTACCAGGCCGGTGCCGCGGCGCCCGCGGAATTCTCGGTGAAGGCGGATCAGAGCGGCGCGAATTACACGGCCTCCGACCTGATCGTGGCCGTGAAGACGGGGGTCAAGCCTACGCTGTCGGCCACGCAGATGACCTTCAAGCATAAAATGTCGCGGATCGTTATCGGAGTGACGAACGAATCGGGTTTCGACATTACGGACATCGTCATCAAGGGTGCTGTCGGCACCGGGGTGCTCGATCCCGCCACGGGCGATTTTACGGCTAAGGCGGGTGTCGAAGCATCCGACGTGATTGCCAACACGGCCACTGCCGAGAAGGTTTACTACGCGCTGCTGGTGCCGCAAAACGGTGTGCAGCTCAGGGTTACGGTCACCACGGCCGATGGCAAGAAACGTACGCAGACGCTCGGCACGACCGACCTCAAGTCGGGTGAGAACCGCCGCATGGACTGCAACGTGCAGCCGGCGGACATCCAGGTGAAATTCAGCGGCCCGATCGCGGGCTGGGTCGACGGAGACGACCTGCTGCCGGACGGCGGGGGTGAGGTGGAGACCCCGACCGTCGAGTGGGGCGGCGTGAAGTACAAGATCGTCACGCTCAAGGACGGCCGTACGTGGATGGCCGAGAACCTGCGCTATGTGCCCGAAGGCAAAACCATATCGAACGATCCGAAGGACGGCAACGGGGTGTGGTATCCCTGCAACCTCTCGAAAGCCGCCGACCCGTCGTTGACTGAGACCGCTGGCCTGCTGTACAGTTATCCCGTGATGCTGAGAATGACCGGCGAGATGACGGGCACCAATTTCGACCAGTACGCGGGTGCGCAGGGCATCTGCCCCGACGGGTGGCATATTCCGACGATGGCCGAGTGGCTCAAGCTGGCGGGTACCGGCAGCGGCGGCCTCTCCGACCCGACGTCGCCCTATTTGGACGAAACGCAAAGCGGCGGTTCGATTGCCGCGCTCAACAAGGACGGTTTCAATATTGCGGGCTGCGGCTATATCAATGCGGCGAACGCCACGGCGATCCCGGCCTATATGGCGACGGTGTCACAAGCCGACGCCTCGGCGTTCGGTATGGGATATTTCCCCAGCTCGACCGGCTACAAGGTTACTTACAATACGGCCGACGATCCGGAAAGCGGCATCAAGAACATCCAGTATTATGCCGGTATGATAACTTACAATAAGAATTATAACCGTATGACGATCGCTTACCAGGGCGGTTATTGCGCCGCCCCCGTCCGCTGTATCAAGGACAAGGAGTGACCCTCCCCCCGGCACACACGAACACACATAACACAAACAATAGATGAAACGTAAACCTAATTATCTGAAACACCTGCTGCAATGGGGCGTACTGGCCGCCATCGTCGGCACGGTGCTTTGGGCCAAATTCAGCGACAAACCTGTCGATGTCGAGGCATATTGTCCTTTCGGCGGGTTGCAGGCCTTCGGTACCTATCTGGTGAACAATTCGCTGGCCTGTTCGATGTCGATGCTCCAGATCATGATGGGCCTCGTGCTCGCCGTGGGAGTGATTCTCTTCAGCAAACTTTTCTGCGGGTACCTCTGTCCGCTGGGCACCGTCGGCGAATGGATGGGCCGCGCCGGAAAGAAACTGCACCTGCAGGTCGATGTCCCTTCGGGCAGCGTCGTCGACAAGCTGCTGCGCGTGGTGAAGTACGTGCTGCTCTTCACGATCCTCTATTTCACGCTCTCGTCGAGCGAGCTGTTCTGCAAGAAACTCGACCCGTTCTATGCCGTGGCTACGGGTTTCAAGGGCGAAATCGTGCTTTGGATGTCGCTCACGAGCCTTACGCTGCTGCTCTTGGGCGGCTTCGTGGTAAAGATGTTCTGGTGCAAGTACATCTGTCCGCTGGGAGCTGTCAGCAACATTTTCAAATTCACGCTGCTGTTCGTGATCGCCGCCCTCGGCGGCTGGGCGCTCGGTGCGCTGGGCGTTGCGAACGCGTGGGTCTGGACGATCGGCGGCGCATGTCTTGCCGCCTATATCGTCGAGATCGCCAAGATGCGCAGCTGCACCTTCCCCCTGATGTACATCAGGCGGGATTTGAACACCTGCAATAATTGCGGACTGTGCGAAAAGAAATGTCCCTACCAGCTTCCGATCCATGACTATGTGAAGGTGAAGCATGTCGACTGTACGTTGTGCGGCAACTGCATCGGTGCGTGTGCCAAGGATGCCTTGCAGGTCAACGGCCGCCGTTCGCTGCGCTGGGTGCCCGGGTTGCTGGCCGTGGTGCTCTTCTTCCTGGCCATATGGCTGGGTTCCACCATGGAACTGCCGACGATCGACGAAAAATGGGGCGACTACGAGAAGGTCGAGAACCTGCAGACGTTCGAGATGGAGGGCTTGCAGACGATCAAGTGCTTCGGTTCGTCGAAGGCTTTTTCGGCCAAGATGCAGGCCGTGCAGGGCGTATACGGCGTCAAGACCTTCGTACGCCGCCATGGCGTCGAGGTGCTTTACGACCCGGCTGCCACCGATACGCTGAAGATACAGGCTGCGATCTTTGCGCCGACGCTGCGCAAATATGCCATGCCGGGCGAGCAGGTGCCGGTGCTCGACGTGGTGAAGCTCGGCGTCGAAGGGCTCCACGACCGGATGGATATGATCTATTTCGGCATGGTGCTCCAGAAGATCGAGGGAGTCTACGGCTTCACGTCGGAGTTCGCCTGTCCGGTGGATGTGACGGTCTACGTCGATCCGGCTGCCGGTATTACCGAAAAGATGTTCGGGGAGGCGATCGACGCCAAGGAACTGGTCATCCCGACCAAGGAGAGCGAGAAGGTGATCCCGATGCATACGGTGCTTAAAAGCTATGCGGTCGCCGGACAGGTTTCGCGTGAAGAGTTTGCGCAGATCATGTTCCGCGATGTGGAGAAGCTCGCGGGCAGGTTCGTTGCCAACCAGGAGAAGTGGGGGGACGACGAGCAGTTCCCCAAGGCGGTCTACGAGATGGTATTCCCCGGTATCGAGAAGATGCCGATCCGCAATGCGTTCCCCTATTTCAAGAGCTTCCTTTCGTGTACGGACGGCATCGTGTCCGTGGATTTCGTCCTGCGGGATATGAAGCCCGTGATGCGCATCCGCTATGTGAAGTCGATGTGGGACGACGCGAAGCTGTGGAAAGAGGTTTTCCAGGCCGAAAAATGGACGCTGCGCATGGCTGACGGCACCTTCAAGGAGGCCGACCCGCGGCTGAAGTTCACCAATCCGGGGAAAACGGTTGGAGAGTAATTGAAAAAACGGCTGCAAAAATGACTGTTTCATGCAGGATATTCGGATTGCTGTCTGTGGTTTCGTTGGCGGTTTTCGTACTTGCAGGATGTGCTCGTGCGAAAAATACGAACTGCCGCGAGCTGTTCGAAAAGTATTACGAAGTCAATGTCGCGGCATTTATGCGGACGATGCCGGCGGCAGATTCCGCCGCGGTGCGAAAAAAGGCCGAATACGCCTTGGATAAAATGTACCGGATCGACTCCACGTTCGTTTTGATGAGGGGAAAGGAATTGGACGATTTTATCAGGGTCAATTTGCCGGCCATTGTCGGAGCCGATGCTGAGGATTGAATTTTTGTTGTCGGTTTTTAAAAACAGACCGAATGTGGGGAGAACCGGGAAAAAGGTTCTTTCCCATTGGTGAAAAATGAAGAATATGAGAAGATGGATAGCCTGTCTGGCCGTTGTGCTGCTCTGTATGCAGCCTGCGATGGCCGACGAGGGCATGTGGCTGATGCACCGGCTGGCGGAGATTTATCCGCAGATGAAGGCCCGGGGACTGAAAATCAAGGATAAGGAGATTTACAACGAGAAATCGGCGGCGCTGGCCGATGCCGTGGTGGCTGTCGACGGCGGCATGGGAACGGGCAGCATGATCTCCGACCAGGGGCTGATGATTACCAACCACCATGTGGCTTACAGCGACATCTGCGCCCTGTCGACGCCCGAGTGCAACCTGCTCGAAACGGGATTCTGGGCACGCACGCGCGATGAGGAGATTCCCGTCCCCGGCAAGACCGTGTGGTTCGTGCGCAAGGTGGTCGACGTGACCGACGAGGCCAATGCGCTCAAGGAGGAGATGAAAGCCGCCGGGAAATGGGGCATGATGGCCCCGCGCCGTCTCTATGCCGAACTGGAAGGGCGCTACGGCCGGGAAACGGAGTGCGAGGTGTCGTGCTACTCGATGTGGGGTGGCAAAATGTACCTGATGTTCTACTACGACATCTACAAGGATGTGCGGCTGGTGGGTACGCCGCCTGCGTCGATCGGTGCCTTCGGCGGCGATTACGACAACTGGGGCTGGCCCCAGCACAAGGGCGATTTCGCGCTTTACCGCGTCTATGCCGACCAGGAGGGACGCCCTGCGGCCTATTCCGCCGACAATGTGCCGCTCAAACCCCGCCGCGTGTTGCAGGTCGCCACGGGCGGCGTGCATGACGGCGATTTTGCGATGGTGATCGGATTCCCGGGGCGTACGAACCGCTATGCGTCGTCGTTCGCCGTGGCCGAGAAGCAGCGTGTCCGGAACCCGATCGTCGTGGCCAACCGCCATGACCGGATGGATATTCTCAAACGCCATATGGAACGCGATCCGCGGGTGCGCATGGAGTATTCGGATGCTTATTTCGGCCTGAGCAACTACGCCGACTACGCCAAGTGGGAGAACAAATGCCTGCGCCGTTTCGACGTCGTGGCGATCCGTGAGGCCGAGGAGGAACGCCTGCAGCGTTGGATCGAGGCCGATTCCGCCCGCAAGGCCGAGGACGGGACGTTGCTCGAAGAGCTCGCGCGCGGTTACAAGGCGCGGCAGGGCGCCGAGCGCAACCTCAATTATTTCCGCGAGGCATGGCTCGGCCCCAGCGAGGCGCTGCTCGTGGCCAACCGCGTGTCGTCGTACCTTGGCAAACTCGAACGGCTGAAGCAGGACTCGCTGATCGTGGATTCGAAGGATGCCCGAAGCGTCGTGGCCGGGAGCGGCCGCCTGCGCCGTAACTACGATGCCGCGACCGACCGCGACCTGTTGGCGCGGATGGTGGTGAACTTCACGGCCAACGTGCCGCGCGAGATGTGGGGCGTGCAGTTGCAGGCGATGTACGACCAGGCGGGAGGCGATGCCGACCGTATGGCGCGTGCGGCGTTCGATGCTTCGTTTTGCAGCGACCCCGTGCGTTACGATGCCTATTTCTCGAAGAACCGGTCGGTGGCCGAGATACGCCGCGACCCCATGGTGGCGCTTACCGAATCGGTCACCGTACAGCGTTTTACGGGCGGTGTGGACAAGGCCGAGAAGCGCGGCCGGGCGCATGTCGGGCGGAGCGAGAGCCGCTATGCCGACCTGCTTTACGATTTCCGTGCTTCGGAAGGACTGGCGCAGTATCCCAATGCCAACTCGACCATGCGCCTGACCTACGGTAACGTGCAGCCCCTGAACCCTTCGGACGGCGTGCATTACGATTCGCGTTCGACGATCGCGGGCTATATGGAGAAGTACAACCCTGACGAATACGAATACCGTGTCGACGACCGTATGCGGCGGCTGATCGCCAAACGGGACTGGGGACGCTGGGGCGAGAATGGTACGCTCTATGTCAATTTCCTGACCGACAACGACATTACGGGAGGCAATTCGGGCAGCCCCGTACTCGACGGCAGGGGGCACCTTATAGGGCTTGCGTTCGACGGCAACCGCGAGTCGATGGCCGGCGATGTGTGGTTCCATCCCGAATTGGCGCGCACGGTGTGCGTGGATATCCGCTATGTGATGTGGGTGATCGACAAGTATGCCGACGCCGGGAGGTTGCTCGACGAAATGAAGTTCGCAAAATAACCCGGTGTGCCGGTGGTAACCGCGGCATCCCGACGTATCAAGCAGACCTGCCAATTGGCAGGTCTGCTTTTGTTGCAGGGGCATAGCTGTCCGGTGTCCGTATCCGTATGGCTTTTGGGATCGGTGTCCGTCTGCGTATCCGTCGCGCGTTTGGGGTCGGCGCCCGTATCCGGTTTCGTCGGGCTTTTGTCTTCGGCCTCCGTCTCTGTTACGTGTTTGGGGTCGACCTCCGGCTCCTGTCCGCGTCTATCCCAGAAGCAACTGCCGCAGGGCGGGAATATCTTCCGCAATAAATGCGGGTTTTGCGGTCTGAAGCTCTTCGCGGCTGCCGTAACCCCACAGTACGCCGATGGCGGCAAGCCCCGTTGCGGCTGCGCCTTCGACGTCATGGCGGCGGTCGCCGATCATCACGGCACGGGCGGGGTCGTCGATGCCCAGCGTGGCGAGTGCATGGCGGATTACGTCGGCCTTGGCGTCGCGCGAGCCGTCGGGCGTGCTGCCGCTGATAAGCGCGAAGTCGTCCGCGAACCCGAAATGCCGGGCAATCTGCTCCGCGAAACGGGTGGGTTTCGAGGTCGCCACGACCAGTGTCGCCCCGTGCGCCCGCAGGTCGCGTAACAACTCGGGGATCCCTTCGTAGAGCCTGTTCTCGAAAATCCCTTTCGGGGCGTAATATTCGCGGTATTTTTCGACAGCCACCTCGGCATCGGCGTCGCTCATGTCATAGAATTCGCGGAACGAATTGCGCAGCGGCGGCCCGATGAAGGGGCACAGCGCCGTGGGGTCGTCGGCCTCGATGCCGAAATGCCGCAGGGCGTACTGCACCGAACGGGTGATACCCGGCATCGGGTCGGTGAGCGTTCCGTCGAGGTCGAAAAAGAGGTATTTCCAGCGCATGGATCGTCGTTTTATATTATTCCGGACGAATCACGCTTTTTACGCTATTCCTTGCCGGCTTGCCGGGTGGAAAAATGCAGGATAAGCGTGTCGCCCTCTTCGAAGAGGCCGGGCGCCCCTATCTGAGCCTGAGGAACGAGTAGCCGAAGCGTTCGCAGGCGGCCTTTTCCAGCTTTTCGCGCACCGAGGGATGGGCGACGGCGATCAATGCCCGCGCCCGCTGGGCGAGGTTGCGGCCGCGCAGGTGCGCAACGCCGTATTCCGTTACGATGTGCTGCACCATGTGGCGGGTCGTCACGACGCCTGCGCCGGGCGTCAGCAGCGCCTTGATCTTCGATTCGCCTTTCGGGGTGGTCGACGGGATGGCAATGAAGGTTTTGCCGCCCTCCGACAGGGCCCCTCCGTACATGAAATCGTGCTGCCCGCCTACGCCGGAAATGATGCGCTCACCGACCGAGTCGGCGCAGACCTGCCCCGTGAGGTCGACCTCGACGGCCGAGTTGATCGCCATCACGCGCGGGTTCTCGCGGATGCGGAACGGGTCGTTCGTCCATGCCACATCCTTCATCACGAGGTCTTTGCGGTAGTCCATATAATCGTACAGCCGGCGCGATCCCAGCGCCAGCGAGGCGACCGTTACGCCGGGCATGACCCGTTTGAGCGAGTTGTCGATCACGCCGCTTTCGAGCAGAGGCAACACGCCGTCGGTCATCGCCTCGGTATGCAGCCCGAGATGTTTGTGGCCCGTGAGCGCGGCCAGCACGGCATTGGGGATTCCGCCCACGCCGATCTGCAATGTCGCTCCGTCAGGGATCAGTTCGGCGATGTGGTTGCCGATCCTGCGTTCGATGTCGGTGGGGGTTGCCGAGGGCACCTCGACCAGCGGGTCGTCGACCTCGACGGCCGCGGCGACGCGCGAGAGGTGGATCACGGCGTCGCCGTAGGAGAACGGCATGGCCGTGTTGACCTGCGCAATGACTGTCCTGGCGCATTCCACGGCCGAAACGGCCAGGTCGGCCGAGACGCCGAATGAGCAGTAGCCCTCCTCGTTGGGGCGTGAGAGGTTGAGGATTGCCACGTCGACGGGCAGCGTCCCGTCGCGGAACAGCCCCGGGATTTCGCCCAGGAAGGCCGGGATCGACTGTCCGTAGCCCTGGGCCAGCCAGCGGCGGATGTTATTGGCCACGAACAGGCTGTTGACCAGGAACGTATCCTTGTATTCGGGGCTGCAATAGGGGGCGTCTGCCCTCCCGACGGCGAATCCGGAGTAGAGCGTGACATCGGTGAGCTCGGCGGCGCGGTCGGTCATGGCGCGGACGAGCACTTCGGGGATCGAGGTGCTGCCCTGAATGTAGACGCTGCTGTGCGGGCGGATGAGCTTTACGGCTTCGGCGGCTGTCGTGAATCGCATAGGCTTATCGGTGGTTTTGCCCGAAGGCGGTTAGGCGTGTTTCGAGCAGCTCGAACTGCTCGGGGCGGTTCAGTTGCGAAACGCAGACCCGGATGCCCGGCTGGCGGCTGCCGGTCGATGTGAGCGATATGGCGCAGATGCCGTAGAGGAGCAGTTCGCTCAGCAGCTCCGCGCTGGAGAGACCGCCGTAGCCGACGGTGTAGAAGAATCCGTCGCTGACGGTTTCGTCCTGGTCTTTGTCGTAGACGATGCGGAAGCCGTGGCGCTGGAAGATCTCCTTGGTGAGGCGGGCGCGCCGGGCGTATTCCGAGGTTTCGCCCACGAAATCGAGCTGCCCGTCGGCCGCAGCGCGGAACATCGCCGCCAGGGCGTGCTGCGCCGAATGGCTCGTGCCGGATGAGGCCGCATAGAGAAAGACCAGTACGTAGGCGTCGCCCAGCCGTCCGATGTTGTAACGCCGGCGCAGGGCGGGGTACTCGCGGCGGAAAAGCGCATCGGAGATCGCCGCCACGGCGATTCGCTGTCCGGCGTAGCTGAATATCTTCGAACCGGAGATCATCAGGATGTAGTTGTCCGTGTACCTGGCCACGGTGGCCTGGTAGGGCGCTTCGAAGGGGCGTCCCAGGGGTTTGCGGAAGTCCATGCAAAGGTAGGCGAGGTCTTCGATGACGATGGCGTCGTATCGGGTAGCCAGCTCGCCGATCGTACGCAGCTCATCCTCGGTGAGGCATATCCACGCCGGATTGTTGGGGTTCGAATAGACGATGGCGGCGATGTTGCCCTGTGCGAGGTAGCTTTCCAGCTTCGGGCCCAGTTTTTCGGCGCGGTATTCATAGATGTCGAACGACGCGCTGGGGATATCGAGGATCTGCACCTGGTTGCGCTGCACGGGGAACCCGGGGTCGATGAAGAGGATCGTATCCTTCCCGGGCGCGAGCTGCGAGCAGAGCAGGAAAGCCGTGAAACTGCCCTGCATCGACCCGACTGTCGGGATGCAGCCCTGCGGTGCGACCCCGACGTCGAGGAACGCGCGGATGAAACGCGAAGCCTGTTGTTTGAGTTCGGGGATGCCGAACATGTTGGGGTACTGCGATGCCACGCCCGATTGCAGGGCCCGGCATTCGGCTTCGACCCCCGCCTTTTCGGGCGGAAGCCCCGGCACGCCCATTTCGAGGTGCAGGAATTCCATCCCCGTCTGCGTTTCCATGATGCGGGCTATGTCGCCCGACTGGCGGATCGTCGCCTGGGCGATGTCCGCAATGTCCATGCGCTCCAGCGCGGAGTCGAGCACGGAGCGGTCTATCGGTAGCCTTCCCATTGTGCGGCCTGTTTTTGTGCGTATGCGTAGCCTGCGCGGAATGCCGCGAGGTTCGTGTCGACGATGGCGTCGCCCTTGCGGGCGAAAATGGCGCGTATGCCCGCTTCGAGTTTTTCGGGTGCGATGCCCAGGAACGGTGCTGCGGCGCCCAGCAGCACGATGTTGGCAGCACGGGGCGATGCGGCCTGGCGGGCGATGGCATCCACGTCGAGTGCCACGCTGTGCGGCAGGGAGGCTATCTCCCGCCCGAGCGTATCGGCATCGGGATAGTCGGGGATGTTGATCAGCGGGGCGGTGTTGGTGATGACCCAGCCCCCGGTCGAAAGCCACGGCAGGTAGCGGAGTGCTTCCATCGGTTCGAGCGAGATGATCAGGTCGGCGGCACCCCGCGGAATGAGGTCGGAGGCGATTTCATCCGACGAGATGCGCAGGTTCGACTGCACGTCGCCGCCCCGCTGGCTCATGCCGTGGACTTCGGCCTGCTTGATGTGCAACCCTTCTTCGAGGGCAGCCCTGCCGATGACGGTGGCGATCGAGAGGATGCCTTGTCCCCCTACGCCCGAGAGTATGATGTCGCGTTTCATGGTTTACCTGTTTTTAGGGTTTTGCCGCCGGGTGGTCGCCGCGACGGGGGTGTCGCTATTGTTTCTGTTTGGTTGCGTTGTGCCGTTTGGCGGTCTGTATGCATTCGCGGCGGGGGATGATGACCGAAACGCCGTCGTAGGCGATCTCTTCGCGGATTATGGCCTTCATCTCTTCGCGGGTGCGGGGCAGCGGCACCACGACGCGGATATGTGCGGGGTCGACGCCCAGCCCGGCGCATATCTGCTCGAGGCGTCCCGTGCCGGCCGAATCCTGGCCTCCGGTCATGCCGGTGGTGAGGTTGTCCGAAATGACGACCGTGATGTTCGTCCCTTCGTTCACGGCGTCCAGCAGCCCGGTCATCCCCGAGTGGGTGAAGGTCGAGTCGCCGATGACGGCCAGGGCGGGGTGCTGTCCGGCG
>OJOK01000809.1_pt1 | contig 16226 bp, 10 predicted proteins | sample 1598051 | NCBI WGS metagenome assembly OJOK01 (sample SAMN01915205, study PRJEB22387) | human gut metagenome | isolation source: stool | host: Homo sapiens | place: USA
TGGAGTTCAGACGTGTGCTCTTCCGATCTTTGAGGGGCGGGATCTGCTTGCCCACCTTCTCGAACAGTCCCTTGGCCGAGCGGTACACCAGGTTGCTCTCGCCGCGGGGGATGCGGGTGCCGTCTGCGGACGAGATGTCCAGCACTTCGCTTTCTTCAAAGGTCACCGTGTTGTACAGGGTGACCGCCAGGCCCAGCGCATCGAAGCCGGAGCCGATGTTCGCGCTGGTGGCCGGGACCGAAACCTTGATCTTCATTGCCGGTGCCCCTTTCTTATGCTTCCTCGGGCAGGCGCTTGAGCACCAGCTTCACGCTGCCGCCCACGGCCTCCACCTTGCGTGCTGCCTCGGCCAGTGCCTTTTCGTCGGCACGCTCCACAAAGTAGGAGCAGCCGTCGTAGCGCTCATCCACCACCTTGCCGTAGCCGTAGATGGCTTCCACCACAGCAGGAGCAATGCCCGCCACACGCACATAATATGCAGCAGGAGCCGGGTCGGTGAGCATGCCGTCCACCGGGTCCGCAGGCTGCCAGAACAGGCTGTCGTGCACCTGTGCGCCGTTTTTCAGCGCATCCACCACGTCTGCCACCACAGCGCTGGCGGTAGGCAGCTTGCCTGCGCCCTTGCCGTAGAACACCACATCGCCCAGCATATCGCCCTTGACCAGCACCGCGTTGAACACATCGTCCACGCTGGCCAGCTGGTTTGCCTTGGGCACCAGACACGGCTCTACACCGGCGGCCACGCTGCCGTCCTTGCCAAGCTTCATCCATGCGATCAGCTTGATAACGCAGCCCAGCTTTTCGGCGCTGGCCACATCGGCGGCGGTAATGGCGCGGATGCCCCGGGTGGGGATGTTCTGGGGGTAGATCTGGTGGCCGCAGACCAGCGAGGACAGGATGGCGATCTTGCGGCAGGCGTCGCGGCCGTCCACATCGTCGCCGGGGTCCTTCGTCTCGGCGTAGCCCAGCTCCTGAGCGATCTTCAGAGCCTCGTCAAAGCCCAGATTCTCCCGCACCATCTTGGTCAGCATGAAGTTGGTGGTGCCGTTGACGATGCCTTCCACCTCGGTGATGACGTTGGCCGCGAGGCACTGGTGCATCGGGGTGATGATGGGCGTACCGCCGCCCACGGAAGCCTCGAACAGGAAGGCGCAGTTGTGTGCCTTGGCCAGAGCCAGCAGCTCTGCGCCGTAGGTGGCCACCATCTCCTTGTTGGAGGTGCAGACGCTCCGACCGCTCTCGAGACAGGCCTTGACATAAGGGTAAGCGAAGCGGGTGCCGCCGATGGTCTCGACGACGACCTTTACTTCGGGGTCTTCCAGAATGGCGTCAAAATTCTTTATAAACAGCTGTGCAGCCGGATGATTCGAGAAGTCTTTGGGGTCAAGGATGTACTTGACCTCCACCGGTTCGCCTGCGCGGCGGGAGACGCCTGCGGCGTTGCGGCAGAGCACCTCGTACACGCCGCTGCCCACCGTGCCAAAGCCCAGAATCGCGATTTTTGCCATGATACTGCCCTCGTTCCTTTTTTCTATGAATGTACTGTCACAGATTGTATCCGCAGTGTACGCCCACGACCATCCGCTGGCGCGAAAGCTTTTCCGTCAGCTCCTCGGGGGTCATCTGCATGGTGTCGGTGCGGATGGTGACAGCCACCAGCGCGGCTCCGTTCTCCGGAGTAGACTGATTGATGGTCACGATGCTGGCACCGGCGGCACTGATGCCGGCCAGAAGGCTCTGCAATGCACCCGTCTCGTCCCGCAGGGTCGCCATGACAGTGATGACCTCGCGGCCATTCTCCGAGTCGAAAATGCAGTCCTTATATTTATAAAATGCACTGCGCGACAGGTCTACACTGCGGGTCGCAGCCGAAATGCTGCGTGCCTCTCCGCTGGCCAGAAGCTCCTTGGCCCGGACGACCTTGAGGAAAACTTCCGGCAGGACCTGCGCATCCACCAGATAAAAACGGCGTTCCAACTTGTTCACCTCTCAAACACAAGTGTTCTTGCAGAAAATATAATAGCATCCGACTCCCTGCATTGCAAGAGGTCGGATGCTATTTTGTCAGATTATCCAGTTTTGAGCCGTGAAGTACCCCTTCAGCGCACCGAATCTGCAACCCGATGTGCCAAAAAGTATGATTTTTTGCCTCAGTCGGTGTCCAGGTTGGTGGTGTCCGGCTCAGGCGCGAGAGGTTCGCTGGCGACAGCTGCCTGACCGTGGGAATAATTGCAGACGTCGGGCAGGTCGTCGGCACGGTAGTAGCCCACTGCTGTGCTCGGGCAGGAGCCGCTGGCCAGCAGGCCGCTCTGGGTGCAGTAGCTGCGCTCCACGACGCCGTCAGCCGTCGGGAATGCCTTATAGGGCAGGTCTGCCTGGACCTGCTCCATCAGGGCCTTCCAGGCCGTGACGCAGGTGCGGGTCTTGGCCTGCTGCTTGCCGAGGGTCTTGGTCATATCGTAAGGCGCATCGTAGCCCCACCACACAGCGGTGACGTAATAGGGCGTGCCGCCCACGAACCACAGGTCCTTTTCATCGCTGGCCGTACCGGTCTTACCGAAGGCCTCCATACCGTTGGAGTTGGGGTAGCGGCCGCTGGCCGTACCAACGCTGGAGAACAGGACGTTCTTCAGCAGACGGTTCATGACGTAGGCCGTCTGGGGCGTCAGAGCCTGATAGCTGGTGTCGTTGCTCTCCATATAGATGTTGCCGTCACGGTCGAGCACACGGGTGTAGAGGTGAGGCGTGGTGTACTCGCCGTCGTAGAAGATCTGGAACGCCGCCGCCAGCGCCATCGGGGTGACGCCGTGGGTCTGGCTGCCCATGACCATCTGTGCAAGGCCCACATCGTTGACGGGGTCCAGCGTGCTGAGCTGCAGGGTATTGTAGACGAAGTTGAAGATGTTGTTCGCGCCCACGAGGTCGCCAACGCGGATGGCGATGGTGTTCAGGGAGCGTGCGAGGCCGTTCCAAAGCGGCAGGTCGGAGCCGTCGCCGTAGTTGCCGCCGTAGTTGCGGGGCCAGCTGCGCCATGCGTTGGGGTAGGCTTTCAGCTGCTTGTCCGTCAGACCCATGAGGCCGTTCCGGCGGCAGTAGTCCTCGTCACGGATGACCATGTCCTGCTTGAGGTAGAGGGGCGAGTTGTTGAGCATGGTGGACCAGTTGACCAGACCATACTCGATGCCCAGCGCATAGGCGCCGATGGGCTTGATGGTAGAACCGGTCTGACGGGTGACGCCGTAGGCGCGGTTCAGGGAAAGGCTCTTGGTCTTTTCGCCCAGACCACCCACCATGGCGATGACATTGCCGTCATAGTCCAGCGTGACCATCGCCGCCTGCGTGCGGACATTGCGGTAATAATAGACCGTACCGTCATCGCCAGTGCGGGTCTTGGGGGTACCGTCCTCGTTGTAGACCTGCACATCGTCGTCGGAGATGCTGGTCACCTCTTCCTCATGCCAGCCGGCCGGGAAGTAGGCGTCGTCGGTGTTGAGCATCAGGTTCTCCATCGCGGTCTGGATCTTGGGGTTGACCGTTGCCTCGATGGTGTAGCCGCCGGTGTAGAGCATACTCTGGGCGGTGGACTCGTCCACGCCCTCCTTAGCCATGATGTCCTTCACCACCTCGTTGAAGAGGGCATCGGTGAAGTAAGAGGTAGTGGAGCTGCTCTTCTTCGTGTTGTCCGTCTCTGCCAGCACCAGCGGCTGGGCAGCGGCGCTGCGGTAATCCTCCTCCGAGATGACACCCTGCTGCCACATATTGTAGAGCAGGAAGTTCCGGCGGTTGATGAGGTTCTCGGGGTTGGTGTAGGGGTTATAGTTGGTGGGATTCTTGGTGATGGATGCGATGGACGCGCACTCCCAGAGGGTCAGCTCGCTGACATCCTTATCGAAGTACTCGTTTGCCGCCGTCTGGACGCCCTGGATCGTACCGGTAAAGCTGATGGTGTTCAGGTAGGCTTCCAGAATGGTCTCCTTGGAGTAGCTGCGGCTCAGGATGAGGGCGCGGTAGATCTCGCGCAGCTTGCGCAGTGCGCCCTCGATGCCGCTGGCGCTCTTGTCGCTGGTCAGGTTCTTGATGAGCTGCTGTTCCAGCGTGGAGGCGCCCTGCTTGGAGCTGTAGATAGGCAGCAGGTATTCATTGATCATCGCGCCGATGGTGCGTTTGAAGTTGACGCCCGGCTCGCTGTAAAAGTCTTTGTCCTCGGTGCAGATGAATGCATACTGTAGGTTGGTGGGGATCTGCTCGAGGTCCGCCCAGACGCGATGGCTGTTGGAAGAGCGCAGGGTGGCGTACTCCACCTGTGCGCCGGTGTCGGGGTCGGTGGCCACCACAAGGCTCGACTGGCTCAGTTCGATGTTGTCGAGGTCCAGCAGGTCGCCGTCACTGGCCGTAGCCTGCACCACATAGTACACAGCGCCCACTGCCACCAGACTGCCCGCCATAATGCCCAGACAGACGAGGGTGACGATGGTCCGGCCCAGGAATCCGAGAACGGGATGGCCGTGCTTTTCTCCCTGCTCCTGCGGTTCGCGGGGCTCACGGACCCGCCGGTTCTGCTCCGCTGCGGGCCGCTGCTCCCGGAGCGCACCATCACTGTGGAGTCTCCGTCTTTCATTGTTTGAGATAAGGATCGCCTCCTATCGCAATTTTCACTGTTCTACATCTCAAAGCATCCTCTGACGATGCCGTTTGCTGTTCCTGCTGCGGCCAGACTGCCCACAGCCATAATAATACATTATAGTCCGCGCCGCCCGCTTCCGCAAGGGGGAAATCGACCGGATACGATGTTAGTATAGCACATCTGCCCCGCCAAAGTACAGCATCCGGGTGTGAAAATTCTGCATTCCTGTCTGAGGCAGTTTTCTTTTGCACATACTACCGTCTGAAACACCATTTCAGCCGAAAGGAGTCCACTGCCATGCGCAAGGTCTGGCTCTGCATTTTTTATGCGCTGTGCATTTTTACCATCGTGTTCAGCCTGTTCTGGATGGCCCTGCCCAGTCTCCCCTTCCCTGCCGACTCCGGCGAAGAGACGCCGGCCTCCGAGCCGGGTCTGGCCGCGCAGGGCTCCGCCGGGCAGAGCGGCGCCGATTTCTACCTCTGCGACGAGGGCGGGCGGGTGGTCGTCTACACCTGCTCCGACAACGGACTGCCCGACAAGCGGCTCCTGCGCACCGGCATCTATGTCAATCTTCTGCCCGAGGCCGATGCCCTCCGGCTCAAGCAGGGCCTCTACGTCACCGGCGAAACGGCCCTCCGGGCGCTGCTGGAAGACCTGGGTGAATAAACAAAAACAGTGCAGACGCTCCCCGGGGAGGTCTGCACTGTTTTTATACTTTATCAAAATCAGGCTTCGAGCTGTTCCAGCGGGACGAGGTAGTCCTTACGGCACTGCTCGTAGTTGAGCATATATTCCTTGGTGGGGTTGTGGTGCATCATATTCTTGAGGGTATGGGAGTCATAGTCCTCGCCTGCCTCCATGCCCACCAGACGGGCGGCGATGTTGGAGCAGTGGTCCGAGATACGCTCTACATTGCTCAGCACATCGAGATAGACGACACCGGTATCAATGGAGCAGGCACCATCTTTCAGGCGCTTGATGTGCTGCGCACGAAGCCGCTCCACGAGGATGTCGATGACCTGTTCCAGTGGCTCCACCTGGCTGGCGGTCCGGGCGTCGTCGAACTCGAAGGCGTCCGTGGTGAGGGTCAGTATCTTTTCCAGCGCATTGTCGAGAAGCTTCAGCTCCTGCTGTGCCTTCTCGCTGAAGGTGACTTCCTTGTCGGTCAGCTCCTGCGCTTTCTCTTTAATGTTGACTGCATAGTCACCGATACGCTCGCACTCAGTGACAAAGTTGAGCAGCTCGGTCACCTCATGGCTCTCCGCGTCGCCCAGCTCCTGGTCTGCCAGCTTGATGAGGTAGTTGGAGATGTCCACCTCCATCCGGTCGATGAGGTTCTCGCGGACATCGATGGCACTCACGACATCCTCGTCCATCTTGAGCAGCAGCGGAGTGGCGAGGCCGACGTTGCGGGCTGCGCGGCGGGACATCTTGACCACCGCGTTCTTAGCCTGCTGCAGAGCCACAGCCGGGCTCTTGAACAGACGCTCATCCAGCACAGGCATACTCAGCTCCTGCGCCTCCTCCGCGCTGTTCGGCACGGTCATCATGGCCAGCCTAGACAGCACGCCGCTGCAGGGCAGGAAGAACAGCATCGCAATGACGCTGGTCATGGTGTGGATGTTTGCAATGCTGCTCTTGTTCATCACATCGCCCCACATGGGGATGCCGATGGTGAACTGGACTGCATAGACCAGCGCCAGCAGGATGACGCTGCCGATAATGTTGAAGTACAGGTGGATGAGGGCGGCGCGCTTGCCGTCCTTGGAGGAGCCGCCGATGGTCAGCAGCGGGGTGAAGGCCGTGCCGATGTGGGCACCCAGCACGATGGGGATGGCCGAACTGAAGGTGACGAGGCCGGTGCTGGACAGCGCCTGCAGGATACCTACAGAGGCCGAAGAGGACTGGATGATGACCGTGACCACCACGCCCACGAGAACGCCGAGGATGGGGTTGGTCATGGTGACGAACAGCTCCTGAAATGCTGCGCTCTCACGCAGGGGAGACACACCGGTGTCCATCAGGCTCATGCCGGTGAACAGGATGCCGAAGCCCAGCATGATCTGGCCGATGTTCTTTTTCTTCGCGTTGCGGATAAATACATAAAAAATGCAGCCGATAAACGCCACCACCGGCGCAAACGTCTTGGGCTGGATGAGGGTCAGGATGAGGCTGTCGCCTGAAATATCCGCCATGCGGATGAGCTGACCGGTGACCGTAGTACCAATGTTTGCACCCATGATAACGCCTACCGACTGCGTAAGGGTCATGATGCCGGAGTTGACGAGGCCGACGCAAATGACAACCGTGCCGGCCGACGACTGGATGACGCCGGTGATGAGGGTGCCGAAAATGACGCCCTTGATGGTGGACGAAGTCAGTTTCTGCAATACGCCCTGCATCTTGCCGCCGGCCAGCTTTTCGAGGCCGGCACCCATGATCGACATACCATACAGGAACAGCGCAATACCGCCCAGCAGAGAGGTGATGTGTGTAATGTCCATAAAACAATGCTCCTAAAATCTTCCTATTGCTCCATTGCACAAGACGGCTGTGCTTAGCTCTCCATACGCAAAACGCCGTCCTTTTTATTATAGCATCGAACCCCCCGGCTCAACAAGCATTATTTTACAGGAAAATCACTTTTTTGACCGGAATTTTAAGATTTCCGGGCCTTCTTAGACGGTTCTTTTCTTGAATTTTACATTCATTTTACATTAGTATTTTCTAACCTCTGCTCCGACGTTTCCCGGCATTCCCGGGAATGCATCAGGCGGCATCCAGCTCTTCCATCGCCTCCCGCAGGGTGTCCGCCGAGAACAGGAACGCGCCCGTCCCCGTATACACCTCCACATGACCGCCCACATACCGCAGTTCAACGTCTTTCATTCCTCTTCCCTCCTGTGTCTTTTTGTTCTGACAGGAGTATAGCAGAATAAAAATCCAATAAAATGTACTTTTAGGCAGTTTTTTGAGCAAAAAGGCGCAAAAAGCTCTCTGTCGGTGTCCTTGCCCTCTCCGCACAGTGATAAACCGTCTCCTTGTCAGAGCCAAAATCTGACGGGTTTTCTCCATTCACGCAGGAAACAGGGCGATTCGCGCAGGTTTTGTTGATTTTTTCCCGCAGATCCGGTATATTTAAAGTAACCTGATATTCTACGGTCTCACCATTTCTTTTCACCGTTCAAAGGAGGTTTTTGTATGCTGTCTTATCGTAAGCTTGCGATGCGTGTTCTGGGTCGCCCTCTCCATACGGAGGGTATCGATTCACCCCGTCCGGCCTCTCAGCGGGCAGCAGCGTTTATCCTGACCGCCGCAATGCTCACCACCCTTGCCGCCCCGGCTTTTGCCGATATATGGCACATCGAAAATGGTGACATTACGATTTCGGCGGGTGAGAGCGGCAACAACGTCACCCAGAACAACAATACCACCTACGGCGACACCAACACCATCATCACAAATCAGAACAAGGACACCGCTTCTTCCCACACCGTGACCATCGAGGCCAAAGATAAGGACGATAAGGTCGAGGTCACACTCAAGGATGTGAACATCGACACCAGCAGCCGGAACAAAGCCGCCGTAAGCGTGACCGGCGAGGGCGACACCAATATCAAGCTGGATGGCGACAACGCGCTGAAGAGCGACATCTACCGCAGCGGCATCTACGGCAGCGGCAGCGGCAGCCTCACCATCTCCGGCGGCGAAAATGACAGCCTGACGGCCCAAGGCGGCAGCGGCGCAAACGGCATCTCCAGCAGCGGCAGCCTCACCATCTCCGGCGGTACGGTCACTGCCAACGGCGACGACGGCGGCCGCGGCATCTCCAGTAACGGCGGCGTCACCATCTCCGGCGGTAGTACGGTCACTGCCAACGGCGGAAGCGGCACCATCTCCGGCGGCGACGGCATCTGCAGCAGCGGTGGCGTCACCATCTCCGGCGGTAGTACGGTCACTGCCAACGGCGGTAACGGCGGCAGCCTCGTCGGCGGCGACGGCATCCGCAGCGGCGGCGGCCTCACCGTCTCCGACGGTACGGTCACCGCCAAGGGCGGTAACGGCGACAGCAAAGACGGCTACGGCGGCGACGGCATCCGCAGCGGCGGCGTCGTCACCATCTCCGGCAATACGGTCAACGCCGCTGGCGGCTACGGCGGCAAAGTCGGCGGCTACGGCATCTGCAGCTTCGACCGTGTCGCCATCTCCGGCGGTACGGTCGAAGCCGCTGGCGGTAACGGCAGCACCGGCGGCGGCAGCGGCATCTACAGCAGCGTCATCGATCTGTCAGGCAGCCTTGAGCTGACCGCCAAGGCCGGCAGTCCCAACGGCAAGGCCCTCTCGCAGAAAGGCAGTGAGCTTGTCCTCGACACCATCAAGGACAAGCTGGGTCCGGGCGCAAAAGTCACCGCCACCGATGCCGACGGCAAGGTCATCGATCAGGTCTCTACCCCCCGCCCTGTGGAGCCGGAAGAGTCTTCTTCCTCTTCTGACGGCGGCTCTGCCGCCCCGTCCGCACCCGCCTCTCCCCTCCCCGGCCTGACTGTCACCGACAAGGACGGCCAGCGCATCTCCTACACGAGCACCCAGAGCGGCAACACCCTCACCGTCTGCGTCGGACGGCTCACAGCCTCCTTCCGCATCTCGCTGGCCGCGCTGCGTCAGCTGCGGGCTGAGGGCATCGAGACCATCGCCTTCCAGACCGTCCTCTGCTCCACCACCCTCTCGGTGGACGAGCTGCTGGCGATGGGCGGCGAGAACGCCGAGGCTGTCCTGACCCACCGGTTCACCGATTCCAGCCTCACCGTGGGCTGAAGCACCACTCTCCCCTTCCCACAGGCATAGAAAGGCCCCGCTGCCCTGCACATTTCATGCAGAGCGGCGGGGCCTTTTCCTGTTTTACTGCACCCCGGCAGAAGCCGGGACTCGTTTTTCCTGCTTTTCGAGCTTTCTGCGCTGCTCTGCGGCGGCAGCGCGGGAGCGGTCGTAGCAGTAGCGGATGATGGCCTGACGGCGGACGATGCCGATGAACATTCCCCGGTCATCCACGACGGGGACAAAGTTCTGGTTCATGGCCGCCTCGATGAGCTGGTCCATGCTCGTGGTGACCGTGACGGCCTTGTAGTCCCGCTTGTGGGCAAAGTCCCGGATGGGGATGTCCTCTGCTGCCTCAAGGTCGAGGCCGTGGAACTTTTTCAGTCCCCAGAGGATGTCCCCTTCCGTCAGGGTCCCTACATACTCTCCCTTGCGGTTGAGCACCGGGATGGATGCGTAGCGGTTGTTCTCCCATTTTTCCAGCGTCTGGCGAAGGGTGAAGTCATCGTACACATACATCAGGTCCTGCTTGGGGGAAAGGAAAAACAGAATATTCATGAAAACAACTCCTATTGTGAACTTTTCCGCCGCCGGGCCGCAGCTCCTGTGCAGCCGCAGCAAATTCCTGTCTTCAGCACCTTGGCAGCCGAATGCCCCGGCATCCTGTGCCGGATACAGTCTTACTCTTGCCACCTTAGATTTTAGCACTTTTTCATAGTAAGATAAAGATGTCCGCGCCATCTTTTATATTTTATTCACAATCACCTTTTGTTTTGTCGGATAAATATTCACGAAATGGATGCACTGCGAAGGATTTTGTGCTATACTAACAACAGGAACGCGGCCCTTTGCGGCTCTGTCTGTCTTTCAGTATACCGGCATTGCGGTGTCGAAACAGACCGAGACGGGTAAGCCGCGCCTGACTTTTTTCTTTCTGTCAGCAATTATGTGCTGTACAGCTTCCTCATAAAGTTGTATAATAAAAGTGGTACGCCGCCTTCTCAGGCCTGCGCACCGCCCCGCCGCCGTGCGGACCGGGGTATCATAATGAATAAAAGGAGCAGAGCGACTATGATCACTTCCCGTTTTCCGCTGGGAGATGTCAGCTTCTCAGCCGAGTATTTTTCCACGCTCGTGGGCGAAGCAACCAAACAATGCTACGGCGTGGCCGCAATGGCCCCCCGTGATCTGACCGACCGTGTCCGCAGCGCCGTGCGCGGCGTGGACGACTCGGCCAAGGGCGTCCGTGTCACACAGGAAGAGGGCCGTCTCGTGATCGAGCTGCACATTGCCGTCAGCTACGGGCTGAACATCTCCACCGCCGCGCGATCCATCTCGCATCGCGTGAAGGACGAGGTTGAGCAGGCCACCGGCCTGAAAGTCGCCCGCGTGGTCGTATCGGTCGATGACGTGGTTGCCTGATGAGACAAAGCCCGCCCGGGGGTACCGGGAAGATATAAGGAGTAAAAAGCAATGATTTCTGGTAAGATCCTGCGCGACGCCATTATTTCCGGCGCAAACAACATCAACAACCAGCGTTCCCGCGTGGACGAGCTGAACGTGTTCCCCGTCCCCGACGGCGACACCGGCACCAACATGGGCATGACCGTCGGCGCAGCCGTCCGTGAGCTGCAGGCCATGGACGACAGCTGCACCGTGGGCGAGGCCGCAAAGACCGCCGCCTCCGCCATGCTGCGCGGCGCCCGCGGCAACTCCGGCGTTATCACCAGCCTGCTGTTCCGCGGCTTCTCCAAAGCTCTGGAGGGCAAAAAGGAGGCTGACGCTTCCGACATCGTGGCTGCGCTGAAGAAGGGCGTCGAGGGCGCTTACAAGGCTGTCATGAAGCCCACCGAAGGCACCATCCTGACCGTTGCCCGCATCGCTTCCGAGGAAGCTGCTGCCTGCGGCAAAGAGGACGTGGCCGAGCTGTGGGACGTCGTGATGACCGCCGGTCAGAAGGCTCTGGAGGACACCCCCAACCTGCTGCCCGTCCTGAAGAAGGCTGGCGTTGTGGACGCCGGCGGCCAGGGCATCATGATCATCTTTGAGGGTATGGGCAAGGTCTTCCACGGCGAGGCCATCGTGGCCGGCGGCGAGGCTGTCCCCAACAAGGCCAAGCTCTCCACCGAAAACGCCGGCAAGGGCGTCTTCACCGACGACCTGATGAAGGTCGAGGACATCAAGAACGGCTACTGCACCCAGTTCCTCATCAATAAGAACGAGGGTGCAAGCGCCGCAAAGATGCGCGCCTTCGCCGAGTCCAACGGCGACAGTGTCGTCTGCATCGAGGACGATGACGTCATCAACCTCCATGTCCACACCGCCGACCCTGGCAAGATCCTGAGCGAGGCCATCAAGTACGGCTACCTGACCAACTTCAAGATCGAGAATATGCACGAGCAGTTCCTGGCCCGCCAGAAGCAGGGCAAGAGCCTCGAGAAGCAGGCTTCCGCCGAGAAGAAGCCCGACCCCGCCAGCGAGTTCATCTACGCTGCCGTTGACCCCAGCCGCGACTATGGCTTCGTTGCTGTCGCCGCCGGTGAGGGCCTGAAGGCTGTCTTCACCGACCTGGCCGCTGACGCTGTCGTCTCCGGCGGTCAGACCATGAACCCCGCCACCGAGGACATCCTTGCCGCCATCCAGAGCGTCCCGGCCAAGACCGTCTTTGTTCTGCCCAACAACAAGAACATCATCATGGCTGCTGAGCAGGCCCAGAAGCTGGCTGACCGTCAGGTGGTCGTCCTGCCCACCCGTACCGTCCCCATGGGCATCACCGCTCTGCTGAACTTCGACCCCTCTGCCACCGTGGAGGCCAACACCATCAACATGATGTCTGCTGCCGATAAGGTCTCCACCGGCCTCATCACCTACGCCGCCCGCGACAGCGAGTACGACGGCAAGCGGATCCGGAAGGGCGAGATCATGGCCCTGGAGAACGGCAAGATCGTCTCCACCTCCAACGACATCACCAAGGCCACCTATCGTCTGGCCCGCGGTATGTGCAAGAAGGATTCCAGCTTCGTCACCATCATCTCCGGCTGCGACGTCTCCGACGAGGATGCTGAGAAGGTGACCGAGATCGTCAAGGCAAAATGCCCCAACCACGTTGAGGTCAGCCACATCCGCGGCGGTCAGCCGGTCTACTACTATATGATCAGCGTGGAGTAAGCCTCTCCCCTGTTCAAAAACTCAATCGTATAACAAAACGACCTCTGCTTCCGGTCCATCCGGCTGCAGAGGTCGTTTTTTGCTGCAATTTTAGAAGAAGCTCACCTGACTGCTTTCCGGCAGCTCACCCAGAGCGCCCACCTGACGCAGGCGGTCGATGATGCTGCTGCCAACGCCAGAGGCCTGCTGCAGTTCCTCGATGGAGAGATACTCTTCGCCGTGGATGGTCACATTTTCCAGCGCATCGGCGGCGGCACCGCCCAGACCCTTCAAGGAGCAGAAGGGCAGGCGTACCTTGCCGTCCTCCACCACATACTTGGAGCCCCGGCTCTTGCCCAGCTCGATGGGCAGGAACTCGTAGCCGCGCACCAGCATCTCGTTGACCAGCTGGAGCGAGACGAGCACATCTTCATCCTTGGCGTTCTTCTCTTCCTTGAGGCGGCGCTTCACCTCGTTCATGTGGGCGCGGGCCACCGCCGCACCGCCCACAGCGGCTTCATAGTCGATGTCATCGCCGCGGACGGTGAAGTACACCGCATAGAACGCCTGCGGGTGGTAGAGCTTAAACCACATGAGGCGAATGGCCGACATCAGGTAGGCCACCGCATGGGCTTTCGGGAACATATATTTTATCTTGCGGCAGCTCTCGATGTACCAGTCCGGCACATCGTGCTCCCGCATGGCCTCTTCCCAGCCGGGCGCAAAGCCGCCCTTGGCCACCTTGCCCTTACGGACGGCCTCCATAATATCGAAGGCCATCTTCGGCTCGAGGCCCTTGCGCAGCAGATAGAGCATGATACTGTCACGGCAGCCGATGACCTCCGCGATGGTACAGGTGCCGCTGCGGATGAGCTCGTCGGCGTTGCCGGTCCAGACGTCGGTACCGTGGGACAGGCCCGAGATCTGGATGAGCTCGGAGAAATTCTTGGGACGGGCCTCCACCAGCATTCCGCGCACGAAGTTGGTGCCCATCTCGGGGATGCCGAAGGTGCCGGTCTGGCTGTCGATCTGCTCCGGCGTCACACCCAGCTCTTCCGGGCTGGTGAGCAGGCTGTAGACCTTGGGGTCGTTCATGGGGATGCTGTCCACGGGGATGCCGGTGTACTCCTCGAAATACTTGTAGAAGGTAGGCATATCGTGGCCCAGCTCGTCCAGCTTGAGCAGGGTGTCGTGGAGGTACTTGAACTCGAAGTGGGTGGTCAGCAGGCCGCCCGCCACATCGTCCGCCGGATGCTGGATGGGACAGAAATCGTAGATCTCGTAGGTATCCGGCACGACGACCATGCCGCCGGGATGCTGGCCGGTGGTACGCTTGACGCCGGTGCAGCCCAGCGTCAGGCGGTTCTCTTCCGCGTGGTTGACCGTTCTCCCCCGCTCATCCAGATACTTTTTGACGTAACCGTAGGCCGTCTTGTCCTGAATACCGGAGACGGTGCCGGCCTTGAACACGTTGGCCTTGCCGAACAGCTCTTCCGTGTAGCGGTGGACGTTGGACTGGTACTCGCCCGAGAAGTTCAGGTCAATATCAGGCTCCTTGTCGCCGTAGAAACCAAGGAAGGTCTCGAAAGGGATGTCGTGGCCGTCCACCAGCATCCGGGTACCACAGTGGGGGCAGTTCTTGTCGGGCAGGTCGAAGCCGTCGTCCACGCTGCCATCGGTGATGAACTCGCTGTATTTGCACTTGGGGCAGCGGTAGTGGGGCGGCAGACTGTTGACCTCCGAGATTCCGGAGAAGTGGGCCACAGCTGACGAGCCGACCGAACCACGACTGCCCACCTGATAGCCGCCCGCGTTGGAGTAAGCCACCAGTTTGACCGCGATGACGTACAGGACGGCGTAGCCGTGGCCGCAGATGGAGTCCAACTCTTTTTGCAGACGCTTCTCCACGATCTCGGGCAGAGGGTCGCCATAGTCCCGCTTGGCGTGTTCCCAGGTCGCATCCCGGAGCTGCTGTTCTGCGCCCTCGATGCTGGGCGGGTAGGTGCCGCGCGGGATGGCGCGGACATTGCCGTCGATGCTGGCCGCTATCTTGCGGGGATTGGTCACGACGATCTCGTAGGCCTTTTCCTTGGGCAGGTAGCTGAACTGGTTCAGCATATCCTCGGTGGTGCGGTAGAACAGGGGCGGCTGGTTGTCCGCGTCCTTGAAGCCGTTGCCCGCCTGCAGGACAGAGCGGTAGATGGCGTCCTCCGGCTCGGTGAAATGGACGTCGCCGGTGGCGATGACAGGCTTGTGCAGGTCTTCGCCCAGCTTGATGACGGTGCGGTTGAAGTCCTTGATGACCTCTTCGCTCTCCACCTTGCCCTCCCGCACCATATAGGCGTTATTGCCCAGGGGCTGGACCTCCAAAACATCGTAGTACGATGCAATTTTCTTCAGTTCTTCGTAAGAGCGGCCCTCCACGACAGCCCTGTAAAGTTCTCCTGCTTCACAGGCAGAAGTGAGGATAAGGCCGTCCCGATACTTGTTCAGAAGGCTGCGGGGGACGCGGGGCTTCTTGAAGAAGTAGTTGACATGGGCCTCGCTGACGATTTTATAGAGGTTTTTCAGGCCCATCTGGTTGCGCACGAGGATGATGAGGTGATAGTACTTCTTTTTCAGCACCTCGCGGTTTCCGCCGAGGCCGGTGTTGATGCCGCTGACGGCGGTGACCTGCTTTTCCTCCAGATCTTTCAGCATGACGCAGAAGATGCGGCCCAGTGCGGCAGAGTCCTCGCAGGCGCGGTGGGCCTCGTAGGCGGGCAGCTCCAGATGCTTGTTGATGGTCCCCTGCTTGTAGTTGTGGAGGCCGGGGTACATGGCCTGAGCCATGGTCAGGGTGTCGATATAGGTCGGCTCAAACTCGATGCCGCTCCGCTTGGCGGCGGCGCGAAGGAACCGGATGTCGAAGGAGTGGGCATTGTGAGCCACAAGGATGCGGCCATCTACAAAGTCGAGGAAGGCTCTCAGCGCCTCGGCCTCGCTGGGGGCGTCGGCTACCATCTCGTTGGTGATGCCGGTCAGCTCGGTGATCTTGGAGGTGATGGCCTTTCCGGGTTTTACGAAGGTATCGAATTCTTCCACCACTTCCCCGTTCCGCACGATGACCGCGCCGATCTCTGTCAAGTACTCCACGCCGGGGTCGAGGCCCGTCGTCTCAGTGTCGAAGACGCAGAACTCACCGTTCAGCGGCTCGTCTTTCACGCCGTAGACGCAGGGTATCATGTCATCGACAAAGTAGGCCTCACAGCCGTAGATGAGCTTGAAGTCCGGGTCTGTCTTGTGGATGGCGTCTGCAGCCAGCATAGCCTCGGGGTAGCCCTGACAGACACCGTGGTCGGTGATGGCAATGGCCGGGTGGCCCATCCGGTGGGCCAGCTTGACGATGCCGCCGGGGTCGCAGAAGGCGTCCATGCTGGACAGCTTGGTATGCAGATGCAGCTCCACCCGCTTGACGGGGGCGTTGTCCTCCCGCTTTTTGCGCTCGACAAAGAGGACGTCGTAGGGCCAGACGATATAGTCGTGCTCGTACTTATCGTAGGAGCAGTCGCCGCGCACCACGACCGTCGTACCCTTGGGGATGGACTCCCACTTGGAGCAGTCCTCCCCTTCCTGCGCACGGATCTTCAGGTTGATGGAG
>OJOK01000814.1_pt1 | contig 16090 bp, 19 predicted proteins | sample 1598051 | NCBI WGS metagenome assembly OJOK01 (sample SAMN01915205, study PRJEB22387) | human gut metagenome | isolation source: stool | host: Homo sapiens | place: USA
CAACGTGTATAACAGCTCCGGAATTGCCAACCGCATCCGCGAAAAAATTGTCGAACAGTTCAGGAGCAACCAAATAAACATCCCTTTTCAGCAAAGGGTCGTGCATCTGATTGAAACCTCTGTCCAATAAAAAAAGCCGCTTTCAAAAAGCGGCCTTTTCTTTTGCTGTTCCCTTCGGATTATTTTAATCTGATTTGGGTAGAAGTACACCCTTCGTTAGAAACCGTTCCCATAAAAGCATTCATATGAACCTGACATTTCTCGATTACCAGGCCGTTGTTGCCGTCAGAAGAAATATTGGTTACAAAGGGGCCGGCATTGGTGCAGGCGGTAACGGCAAACAAAGCCAAAATCAACAGTTTTTTCATTATAGTCTCCATTGCTCATAGTCCTCTTCCGTTCCCGGAATTGGCATTAGACTAATATGTAAAAGCCGCCCCTGTCAACAAAAAAGCCTTCCCGAAGGAAGGCTTTGCCGATTTTCTAACGTTTTATGCAGATAATGCGATATTTTCCGTCTTCTGCCTCTACGCCGTGAATGTCATGGGTAAAGCCGGGAAATTCGCGGTCAAAAGCTTCCAATGCCTTTAAATATCCGAGCAGAGGCCCGTCTGCCGGCCCGGCGTTTTCACCGGGCATCAACAACGGAATTCCCGGCGGATAAGGAACCACGCCGGTCGCCAATGTTCTGCCGGCCATTTCGTCAAGTGTCAGCGTCTCTACCATATCCTTAACCAGATGTTCATAGGCCTCTACCGGACTCATATCCGGGTGCGGCAAAACCGCAAACGCTTCTGACAAGGCCTTGGTCGTTCCCAGTTTGGACATTGCCCGGAACATTTCGTCAGACAGGTCCCGCAGCCCCATCCCCTGATAACGCTGCGGATTATCGGCCAACACTTTCGGCAAAACTCTTTCCAACGGAGCATTGTTGTCATAGTCTTCCTTAAAGGCAAACAACGCATTCAGCAAAGTTCCCCACTTGCCTTTCGTTACGCCGATAGAAAACAAAAACAAAATTGTAAAATCCGTCGTTTTCTCCACCACAATTCCGCGGTTGTCCAAATAAGAGGTAAGAACCGCGGCCGGAATACCCCAGTTTTCGAGGCTGCCGTCATCTTTCAGGCCCTGAGTTACCACCGAAACCTTAATCGGATCAAGCATGCAAAAACCGTCTTCAATATCGCCGAAACCGTGCCAGGCATCGTTCGGATGCAAAACCCAGCTTTCCGGATCGGTTGCCAGCTGCTCTTCCGACGCTGCGCAAAACGGTACTTTTTCCTTACTGTCTTTATCAATAACATAATCCGGCTGCCAAACATTAAAAAACCACTCGTTTTTACATTCAAATTCGGCGTGCAGGCGTGCGACCGTCTTACGGAAGGAAACCGCCGAATGGAATCTTCCGTAAGGGCTTTGCCTTCCGGCCCGTCCATCATCGCCGCGCTGACATCGTTGGCCGCAATGATGGGATAAAACGGCGATGTCGAAGCATGCATCATAAAAGCTTCGTTAAAACGCCGCGGATCAATCGGCTTACGGCCTTCCCGGATATGAATCATAGACGCCTGAGAAAACGCCGCCAGCAGCTTATGAGTAGACTGCGTCGCAAAAACGGTGGGATTGCTTTTGCTGTAGTCTTTGGGATTTCCATACATTGCAAACCGATTTTCATATATCGGATTAAACCGGGCATAACCATACCAGGCTTCATCAAAATGCAGACGGTCGACGCTTTCTCCCAGCAAATCTTTCACCCGGGCCACATTATAACACAAACCGTCGTATGTGGAGTTGGTGATAATCGCATGCACCGGCTGCGCGTCAATACCGTCTTTAATCAGCGGATTTTCACTAACGGCTTTCGCAACTGCGGCCTTAGTCAGACGATCCGGATGTATCGGGCCGATAATGCCGTATTGGTTGCGCGAAGGAACCAAATATGTAGGAATGGCGCCCGACATCGTAATTGCGTGTTCTACCGACTTATGACAGTTGCGGTCGCACAAAGCAACCTGATTGCGGGTTACGCTGGCCATCAAAATCACCCTGTTGGAAGTCGAAGAACCGTTGGTAACCGTATAACTGCGGTCTGCTCCGAAAACCCGCGCAATATATTTTTCGCTTTCCCCTATCGGTCCCGAATGGTCCAGCAGCGAACCAAGTTCGCCCACTGAAATGGAAATGTCGGAACGAAAAACCTCTTCACCGAAAAAATTAAAAAACGCGCGGCCGACCGGAGACTTTAAAAAAGCCGTTCCGCCGGTATGGCCGGGTGTATGCCACGAATACTCGTGCACCGCGGCAAACTGGGCCAGAGCCTTAAACATCGGCGGCAGGATAAACTCACGGTAACGCTGAACGGCGGCGAGAATACGCCCGCTGATGAAATCCGACGTATCTTCCAGAATCCAGATAAAGTCGTTGACCTTGTCGAGAATGGCAGCCGGAATCTCGGAAGCCTTGGTGCGGTTTGACATCAGAAACACGGGCATATCGCGGTTACGGCCGCGCAGAAGTTCCAGAAAATGCTGAATGCGGCGGTGTTTTCCGTCGTCGGCACCGTCAAGATAGACCAGAACGCACTGTACGCTCGGGTCTGAGGTGACGATGAGTTCGGCGTCGCAGATACACTGCGAAACCTCGACCACAACGTCGCTTTCCTCCAAGTCTTGTTTGAGCGCGCGCAGCGCTCTGGCCGTGGCATTTTCCTCGTCAATGCCGTCGTAGACGACCAACGCTTTTATTTTAAAAGGATTGTTCATTTCCATTTTTCTTCCCTTTCCTACAGGTTTTCAATATCGTTGATTATCTGAACATGGCCGCGGGTATGCAGCGACGAGGCATGATAGCGGCCGACGGAAATCCAGAACATGGCGACCAGCGCCAGAATCGTAACAATCAGAACCAGCCAGCGTACCCAGAAAGGCACACAGCCGCCCGGTTTGATGTGGTTTTCCTTAATGTCGAGCTTGCGGCTGACCGCCAGTTCGTAGAAAATAACGGTGGATATGACAAACATCAGCGCCCAGCGCGTCTGGCCCGGATCGGAACCAATCATGGCCGCCATGCTGTAAAAGGCGGCAATCAGTCCGACAAAGGTGTAAAAAACATTTTCGCCGCGGCTCATTTTGTCCCGGCCGATAATCTTAATCGCCACCGAAGAGTAGATATACGGCAGCAACGTCATGATGACGGCAATCGAGGCGATTTTGCCGAACTGCTCGGAAGCGGTCGGCGACATGGTAGCCAGAACCTGCAGGGTCATGATGCCGGCAACGATGGCCAGTCCCGCCGAAGGCACGCCGCGGCAGTTGACGCGGGCGAAAACATTGCCGAACAGGCCGTCATCGGCGGCAGCCTTGGCCGTTTGTCCGACAAGCAGCGTCCAGCCGCCCAGCGAACCCAGGCAGCCGACCGCCGCGCAGAGGGCGACGATGTTGCCGGCCACCGGCCCCAGCGCCATGGAAACGGCGTCGGAGAAAGGCGCGGAAGAAGCAATCAGTTCCTTATTGGGAATGATGCCCATTATCGCCGACGAACTCAGAATATAGCAGACGGCCGCCAACAGCACGCCGACCACGGTCGCAATCGGCACGTTGCGCACCGGATCTTTGACAACGGCCGTCGAAACCGAGGCGCTTTCAACGCCGATAAAAGCCCATAGCGTAAAATTAAGCGTCATGCCCAAAGCGGTCAGATTGCTCTCGCCGGTAACGTTCCAGCCGGCCATATAAGTATCGCGGCTGAACCAGAACCAGCCGAAAACCGCCATGCCGACAATCGGCAGCAGGGCAACCGTGGTCGTCATTCCCTGAATGCGCCCGACAATATTCGGCCCGAGAATGTTGGCATAAGTGAAGAACCAGATAACGCCTATCTGCGCCAAAGCCATAATCAGCGGATCTTTCAGCGAGGGGAAAAAGGTGGTAAGATAACCGAGACCGGCCACCGCCAGCCCGACGTTGCCGACAACGTTCGCCAGCCAGTAGACCAGATTGGTCTGATACCCCATATAATCGCCGAAAGCCTTGCGCGAATAGGCATACGGACCGCCGGCAGCGGTATAAATCTGCGTCAGTTTGGAAAACACCAGCCCCAGAGCCACAGCGCCGACAATGGTTATCAGCCAGCCGAAAATGGCAATGCTGCCGATGGCGGCCAGATTGGCAGGAAGCATAAATACGCCGGAGCCCATCATATTGCCGGCAACCATCAGCGTTGCCGGAATCAAGCCGATTTTGTTGTTTTCATTCGCCATTATTTTCTCCTGTGAAAAAAACGTCCGGGCAGCAAAAGCCGCCCGGACGCGGAAACAAAACTAAATGTCGGCCTCGGCCGGCATCAGACGGCGGTTGGAAACGTATTCGCCGATTTCAATAACGCCATACATGAAGAAATATGCGCCGACCAGCGCGGTAATGGTAACGGCGCCGACGGCCGGATAAGCCAGAATAAGGAAGGCAAACAGCACGCCCAAAACGCCGGCCAGCAGCGACCAGCCCCAGGAATATCCCTCGCGGCGCAGGCTGAAAGACGCGACAATCTGCATGACGCCGATGGCCAGAAACCACAGCGCCAGCACAATCGGCAGGGTGGCGGCGGTCAGGCCGAGATTGCCGACAAAGATAACGCCGACCAGCATGTCAAGAATGCCTACCGTCAGGTACCAGCCGGAACGGTTGGAAAAAGACAGCATAAAATAGCCGGCGCCGACGACAATGAAAATAATGCCGAGATAAAGCGCCAGCCCCAGCAGGGTGGCCGCCGGATTAAACCAGACATAGACACCGAGCACGGCAATGACAATGCCGGCAATCAGATGCCAGATGCCCATATTCGGTTGTATTTTTGACGCAGCCATAATCGTTCTCCTTTGCAAACGGGTTTTATAATCGTCTAATATCTAATCACGCGCGGAAAAATTTCCAGACGGGCAAAAAAATATTTGGCAGACGGCGTTTCCGGTATATATTGAAAACAAACAACGGAGAAAAGACATGCACAAATTTATCTTTATCGCCGCGCTTTTCGGCCTGCTGTCGGCCGGTTGTTCGGGCATAAAGGTTCCGGACGATTTTGCATATAAGGAAATCGAAACGCGCGACTTCAAACTGGCGTCATGGCAGAAAATCAGCGAACCGGACGGCGTTTACAAATTTTATATCGAGGGGGACGGCCACGCTTTTGACAGCCGCGGCCGCCCGACCGCAGATCCGACGCCGCAGGGAACCATGCTGCGCGAACTGGCCTTCGGCGACCCGTCGCCGAACGTCATCTATCTGGCGCGCCCCTGCCAGTACATAATGAGCCCGATTTGCGCCCAACGGCATTGGACCACGGCGCGCTTTGCACCGGAAGCGATTAATGCCGAATATGACGCGGTCCGGCAGACGGCCGGAGGCCATGAGGTTATTCTCGTCGGCTTTTCGGGCGGCGCACAGGTGGCGGGGCTCATCAGCGCCGCCAAACCCGGCCTCCGGGTCAAAAAGCTGGTAACCATTGCCGGAAATCTGGATCCGCTGGCCTGGACAACATATCACGGCCTGCCCCCAATCAACGAATCGCTCAGCCTGGAAAGCTACCGCCGGCAATATCTGGAAATTCCGCAAATCCATTATGCCGGAAGCGACGACAAGGTCATGCCGGCGGCGCTGATTGAAGACTTTGTCGGCGGAAAGCATCCGGTCGTGCGCGTTGAGGGCGCAACGCACAATTCGGGCTGGGAAAAAATCTATCTTCCCGTCCGGCAAGAAAAATAAATTTACATTTACCGAAAAAGGTTATAAAAAGACATCAGTAACAATTTGAAAACGGGGTTAAAAATGAAAAAAATTACCAGTTATATCCTTAACGGCCAAGGCCTGGGCATGAAGTTTCTGGCCGGCCTGTCGGTTTTAATGGCCTTGATTTTTGCCATTGTCATCAGGGTTCAGGGCGCGGCTTACGTTCCCTATGCGCAGGAAATTGCCGACCAGATGCTGCCGGTTAAGGTTGTTAACGGCCAAATCGTCGAACCGCTCAACACGTTCAAAATGGCGCAGATACGGATTGAAGGCAGAGACACGCCGCTGGCGCTGCCGCTGGTTCTGGACACGCGCGTTACCAATCTGGACGCCAACCTGCTGCCGCAGGGCGTTTACGTTACCCGCACCAACATTTACACGGTTAACAGAAACCAGGTCAAAGTCATTAAGATTGAGGGCGACAACTATATCCCCAAAGGCGATTATACCGACGTCTTCAAAAGCTGGCTGAACTGGTCGGCGGTTATCGGCGGCATTGCCGGCATTGTCATCCTGTTTGTGATGTATCTGATTCTGACCATGTTTTATGCCCTTTGCACGCAGGTTATCGCCAAACTGGCACGCCGCGACATGGCTTTTGACAGCAGAATGCGGCTGAGCGCCGTCGTTCTGACTGCCGCTTACATTCTGTTCATTCCGCTGGGCTGGCTCGGTGTCAGCAGCACGCTGCTGTTTCTGGCGGTTATGCTCGGCGCGCTGATCTGGTTCGTCGTCAAATATGTTCCGACCGGAAAAACGGCAGCGGCCAAAGCCGAAGTTCGGCAGGAAGATGCCGCGCCGGCAAAGATTAAAGCCGCACCGGTAAAAAAGGCGCCCGCCAAAAAAGCGCCGGGCAAGAAAAAGCCTGCAGCTAAAAGCGAAACCGAAAAACCGGCGGTACCGGCCAAGGCTGAAGCCAAAGCCGCAGTAAAAAAACCGGCGGCAAAAAAGAAACCCGCCGTCAGGAAACCGGCGGCGAAGACAGCCAAAGCCAAACCGGCCGACAAAGAAAGCAAATAAGTAAAAGCCCCTCTTTCGAGGGGCTTTGTTTTTTTGTCATCCTCGGGCGCAACGCGTCCCGGGGATCTTCCTTATAGATTCCCCGGTCAAGCCGGGGAATGACGAAAAAGAAAAAAACCGGGAAACAACAGAAACAAATATTTTATTTAAAGGAGTGAACCAACGACCCGGCCAACATATACCACCCGTCAACAAGAACAAAGAAAATAACCTTGAACGGCAAGGCCAAAACCGTTGGCGGCAGCATCATCATACCCATCGACATCAACACCGAAGCGATAACCATGTCAATAATCAGAAACGGCACGAAAATCAAAAAGCCGATTTCAAACGCGCGGCGCAGTTCGCTGATCATAAACGCAGGAATGGCAACTTTCAGCGGCGTTTCCGCAACCGTTTCGGCCGGCTTTTCCTTAGCCAGATCGGTAAACAGCAGCAAGTCTTTTTCCCGGGTATTCCGAATCATAAATTCCTTAATCGGCTCTGCCGCCTTTTCCAGTCCCTCGATAATTTCGACTTTCTCTTCATACATCGGCTTAATGCCCTCTTCCCAGGACTTTTCAAACGTCGGCGCCATAATGAACATGGTCAGGAACAAAGCCAGCGAGAGCAGCACCATATTCGGCGGCGTCGAGTTGGTCGCCAGCGCGCTGCGCGTAATCGAAAAAACGACGACAATACGCGTAAACGACGTCATCATTACCAGCAGGCTCGGCGCAATCGACAACACCGTAATCAGCAGAATAAGGTTAAAAATCCTTGCCGTTGCCGAACCGCTCGGCTGATCCTGAATATTCAGACTGAGCGTCTGCGCCTCTGCCGGAAAACTGAAATACAGCAGCGCCGCCGCAAGAACAAAACCAAAAAGAAAAAATTTCCTAGACATTATTTTTGAGCCTTCTTAAGCGGAACAGTTTCAATCAGCAAATTCTGCGCCGCACCGAGCAAAACCAAATGCTCGTCTTTGTCTTTTCGGAACAAAACAAGCGTATTCCGCGCGTCCAGACGGCGGACCTCCAGAACCTGCAATCGCTGCTGTTCGCCAAGTTTGCGCATAAAACGGCTTTTTGCGCCGTGCAGCTGGCAGTACCTGACCGCCCACAGCGTCAGGAACATCAGTCCCAACACAAAAGCCAGCGAAAGCATGGCTTTCAAAATCATCATACCTTCCATATTATCGTCCGTCCGGTCGCTGTTATCTCTGCGCTGATTATACGGGGCTTCGCCGCCAAAAGTCAATCGCCGCCGCCGTGTCTGTTGATATGTAAAGCGCGGGACTGGAAGAAGAAAAAACAATATGTTAGAGATAAACCTATGAAAGAGGAAAAAATCAAAATATCCGACGAACGCAAAACCATGGGGCTGTCGTCGCTGTCAAAAACCATTCTGCCTTTCGCCAGACAGATTTTGGGAAGCAGGGGCTTTGTCGAAGTCGACATCTTGGCCGGCTGGCACGAAATCGTCGGCGAAGAGCTGGCCGAATTCTGCCTGCCGCAGAAAATTGACTTTCCCCGCGGACAGAAAAGCAACGGTACCCTGTACTTAAACGTCGCTTCCGGCGCTTTTGCGCTCGAAATCCAGCACCGAGAAAAATTTATTCTTGAAAAAATCAACACCCGTTTCGGATATCAGGCGGTAGCCAAAATAAAAATCGTCCAAAACAGCAGCCTGACGCTTGAAAAACTGGATAAAATAAAGAAAGAGGAACGTTCCGAAACTCTTGTAAGCCCCGAAGAGGAAAATTATATTAATAACCTGGCGGAAGACCTAAACCATTCCGAACTTAAGGAAATATTAGTAAAATTAGGTAAAAGTGTATTTAATGACAACAAAAGAGAGAATAAGAAAAAATGAAATTTGAAGATACGATAAAAAAAATCAGCGGCTTTGTCGCCGGACTGCTCATTTTTTTCATTGGCGCCGGAATGTATCTGAACCTCAAGGGCTTCATTATGAGTCCCGACGGACGCCCGGTTTTGGTTAAAGAAGCCCGCGCTGCCGCAAACCCGAAGGAAGCCGACGGCCTGGCACAGAAAATCGCTGCCAATGTCAACGTAATCCTCCCCAAGGGACACCCTGTCGGCAGCAAAGACGCGCCGATTTCAATTTACGAATATTCCTCTTTCGGCTGCTATCACTGCTCCGATTTTCATCTCGAAACCCTGCCCAAACTTCAAAAAGACTTTATTGACAGCGGCAAGGTCAAACTCGTCTTCGTCGACTTCCCGCTCGACAGCAAATCAATGATGGCCGCCATGATCGCCGACTGCATGCCGGAGAAAAACTATCATGAATTTATCAAACTCCTGTTCAAAAAACAACGCGATTGGGGACTTTCGCTCCGCACCGAAAAACTGTTGGCCGAATACGCGTCGCTGAACGGTCTGAGCAAGGAAGAAGTCGCCAAATGCCTCAAAAACGAAAAGCTGGCTCAGAACATAATTGAAGAACGCCAGCAGGCCATAGAGAAGCTTAATGTTCAGGGAACGCCGGCGCTGCTCGTTGTCAGCAAGGACGGCAAGGAAGTCATTCACGGCGCCCCCGACTATGACCTGCTCAAGGCTTTTTTGGAAAAAAAGCTTGCGAATAAATAACAAAGCCGCCTTTTTTTAATAAGTCGGTAACAATTTATGAGTATAGTAGGTACAGATGAAAAAGATTCCCGATGACCTGAAATCGTTGGAAGAACGCATAAACAAACAAAGAGCGGTTGAAAAAGCCGCGCGGAAAGACCGTCCGGAATCAGAGTTTTCCTATGCGACCAAAACCGGATTCCGGGTCGGAACCGAACTGGTTTCGGGCGTACTGGTCGGAGCCGCTCTGGGCTACTTTTTGGACAAACTGTTCGACACGCAGCCCGTTCTGCTCATTGTTTGCCTGTTTTTCGGCGGTGCCGCGGGATTCTTAAACGTATACCGTTTTGTCAAAAACGAGGACCGGAGCAAGGAGTAAGTCAGTCGTGTCTAACCCAATGGAACAATTTACGATTAAGCCGATTATTCCCATCGAAGTCGGCGGCGTGGACATCTCTTTTACCAACTCCAGCCTGTTTATGGTTCTGGCGGTTGTCGTTTCCACTCTTGTTTTCGGCCTCTGCCTGCGCAAAAGAACCATCGTTCCCTCGGTCGCCCAGTCGGTACCGGAAACCGTTTACGAATTTGTCGCCTCTCTGCTGAAAGAAAACGTCGGCGTTGAAGGGCTGAAATACTTTTCGTTTATCTTTACGGTTTTTCTGTTTGTCGCTTTCGGCAACCTGCTCGGCCTGTTCCCCTACGCCTTTACCTTTACGTCGCATCTGGCCGCCGTCGGCGGACTGTCCGTCATCGCGCTGCTGTTCAACATCTGCATCGGTATCAGGAAAAAGAAATGGGGCTATCTCCGCACCTTTCTGCCCAAAGGAATTCCGGCCGCTCTGGCACCCCTGATTGTCCCGATTGAAATGATATCTTTCCTTTCCAAACCGTTCAGCCTGACCGTCCGTCTTGTCGCCAACATGACCGTCGGCCACATTATGCTGAAAATCATCGCCGGCTTTATTGTCGCTCTCGGTATCGGCGGCATTGTCCCGCTGGCGTTCGACGGCTGCATCATTGTCTTTGAAATTTTCATTGCCTTGCTGCAAGCGTTTATTTATACGGTTCTGAGCTGTATTTATCTGGGCGACGCCCTGCACAGCCACTAAGGATTAAGTTTTGGCCGCGTGCCGAATATAATTATGTCGAATAAAAAACACAACAACCGAAGTTTGGATATTGCGCTTAACGCGCCGCAAGTCTTTCCGCCGTATACAACGAAGTACATAAGGAAAAAAGTTGCAAGCAGTAAGCCAATAAACAAACTTCCCCGAACAAAAGGAAAAATAAATGGAACCTATGGCTTATATCGGCGCCGGTATGTGCGCTTTGTCAATGACTGTCGCTGCTTGGGGTGTGTCTCAGGTCTGGACAACGATTATTTCAACCGTCGGCCGCAACCCGCAGGTAAAAAAAGACGTAGACATCTACGGCTGGGCAGGTTTTGCAGCGGTTGAGGCTATTGCTTTGTACGCTTTGGTTATTGCTCTGGTAATGCTCACGGGTAACTAATAGGTTTCGTCTTGGTCAGAACCGGGACAGGCAAATTCCCCGGTTCTGAAACAGACGGCTGCGCAAAGGATAAACCATGCCTCAGTTAGATACATCGACATTCACTTCCCAGCTGTTCTGGCTGATTGTCTGCTTTTTCAGCATGCTGTTCATCATGTCCCGTTTCATCGTGCCGCGAATTGCCGATATTCTGGAACAAAGACAGCGCAAAATTGACGGCTATCTGAACAAGGCTCATAACATCAAGCTGGAAGCCGAAGAGTCGCTGAAAAAATATCAGGACGCCCTAGCCGAAGCAACTGCCGAAGCCAACAGGTCGCTGGCCGCTACTCAGGCTGAGCTGAATGCCTATATGCAGGTCAAACAGGATGAACTGGCAGCAAAACTCCAAAAGAAAATTGCCGCCGGCGAAGCCGAAATCGCCAAAAGCAAAGAAGAAGCCATGGCCAGAGTCAAAGATATGTCCGAAGAACTGGCGCAGGCCGTTGTTGCCAAAATCGGCTTAACGTCGATTACCGCCAAACAAATTAAAGAAGCCGTAAAAACCGTCGAGGCAGAACAGAAATGACCACCGAAAACATTAATTCCGGCAAAGAAATCATCGACGCCGCCCAAAACGCGGTTATGCAGGCTGCCGATGACGTTTCCGGCATAATTGAGAACACCGCCGAACAACTTCGCGGCCACGAGGAAATCTTCTATCAAAGCGCCGAATTCTGGGTCGGCGTAGCTTTCGTTCTGGTCGTCCTGCTGCTGGCCGGGCCGATCGGCAGACTGGTTCGCTCAATGCTGAACAAACGCATTGACAACATAACCAAACGCATTCACGACGCGGCCGAACTCCGCGACGAAGCGCAGAAATTGCTGGCTGATTATGAAAAAAAATTTCTTAACGCCGACAAGGAAGCGCAGGCAATATTAAACAAATCGCAGAAAGAAATCGAATATTTCAAAAAAGAAAACCTTGCCAAACTTGAAGAAGAAATGAAAATTAAGGAAAAAGAGGCCGAAGACCGGATTACCGCATCCAAAGAAAAGGCGGCCAGAGAAATTTCCGATTTGACCAGTGAACTTACCATCAAAACAGTCAAAGCTGCCATTGTTAAAAATTTGGATGCCAAAACACAAAATAAGCTGATTGACGATTCCATCAGCCTGATAACCAGACTGTAAACGGTTTCAAAAGCATTTTCATACAAAAAAAGACCGGACAATTCCGGTCTTTTTTATATCACGCTCCGTTATTCCGCATCAAACGAACATCGTATCCAGCAAATCCTTTGCATAAGCCCGCATCTCCGGATTGCGCATCAATTTGAGCTTAAGGTCGGAATATGCCAAATCCTTGTTGGTGCCGCAGTCAAACCTCATGGCGTCGCAAAGAACGCCGCTGAGTTTGACGCCGCGCGCGGCCGCCAGATTCATGGCGTCGGTCAGGTTGATTTCGCCGTTGGAACCTTTGCTGACCTCAGGCAGAATGTCCATAATCACGTTCGGCAGAATATACGGCCCCATGCTGGCATAGTTTGACGGAACTTCTTCAAGCTTCGGCTTCTCGACCAGGCCTTTGGCATGAACGACCCGTCCGTCACGAACCGCACCGACCAAAGCGCCGTAACGGGTCATCTGTTCGCGCGGAAATTCCATGATATTCTCAACCATGCCGCCGTATTCATCATAAACCTTAAGCAGCTGTTTCAGAATACCGTCGCCGTGAATATTGATATATACGTCATCCGGCCACATCACGATAAAGTCACGGTCGCCGACAATTTCCCTGGCCATCAGAATGGCATGGCCGTTGCCTTTGGGTTCCTTCTGCTCGGCAAAAGAAAACTTCATGCCGTGCGGAATAATGTCCTGAATGACTTTCAGAAGATCAAGCTTGTTTTTTTCTTTTAAATGGTTTTCCAGCCACGGATAAGGTTTGAAATAGGTTTCAAACAAATGTTTGCAGGACTGGTCGCTGTAGATGAAAACAATTTCCTTAACCCCGATTTCCGCACAGGCATCAACCGCATACTGGATAATCGGCAGACTGTCGAGGGTAAGAAACCCTTTGTGAAGAGCTTTTGTTGCCGGAAGGTTTCTGGTTGAAAGTCCGGCTACGGGCAAAATACAAACTTCAGGTTTGTTTATCATGTAAAACTCCAATAATACATAATGTTACACAATGCCCAGAATCATATCATAAAAAAACGATTCGACAAGCCAAAAACAACCCTTGCACAACCCTTAAGTCAAAAGAGTCTGATTTTAATCGTCTACCGTGATTATTTTGCCCGAAGCTTTGGAAATTTCGCCCAGAGTCTGCTTCAGTAGAGGCTTTTCGGACTCAGATACCGGTTCGGCCGCAACCGGTTCTTTCGCTTTTTCGACCGGCACCGAAACAACGTCTTCCTCTGCTTTCAAGACCTCTGGAAATGTTCGTCCGACCGGTTCGAGTTTCTGCCATGTCCTGACGCTGCCCGACGCCGCGTCGTCAGTTTCCGCCGCTGTTTCGCCTTCCAGAATTATCGTCGGTTTCTTGACGATTCCGCTCGGCGTTTTGCCGCTGAAATCCAGAACCGGAATATCCTCTTTCATCTTGGCGGCTTCCATCTTTTCAATTTCTTCAATATCGCGCGTTACCGTAATATCCTCTCCCCGCGCGCCTGAAATTTTGCCGGTGTTTTCCTCCAGCTTTTTCTTGATTTCCTCCTGCTTGAGCTTTTCGTCATAAGCTTTTTCTTCCGCCGACGTAATTTCTTCCGAATACTTGAACAGCGCTTCGATTTTTTCGTTCAGCAGTTTCAAATCCTCCGCCGACTGCACCTCCAGTCCGGCAATTTTGGCGGCATAATCCTCCAGCTGCCCGAGATCATGACTGTTCTGCATAAAGATATAGTCTTTGACGACCTGCGTATTGACCGCGTCCAGCGCCAGCAACCTGTCCTCAATTTCTTTTTTCATTTCGATGACCCGGTCGTCCTGTTCTATGTCCAGCATGGTCTTAATCATCGCCAGACGCCGGCCGAAAACGCCGTAGTTGTCGCGGTAAGTGTTGACATCCGCTTTCGAGCGGTTGTAATTGTCGACAATTTTGTTGTAGAAACCGTTAATTCTCTTTTTAACGTCCTGCTCATAAACGCCGAGTATTTCGTTTTTAAATCCGGCCGAGCGGTCGTCCAGCTGTGAATTTTTTTCGCCGAGCGCTTTCGGCAGACTTTCGTCGAACTCGGGAACCAGTCCCTGAACAATAACCTCGTCCAGCCCTTTGCTGACTTCTTTGACCCGGTCGTCAATCTCTTTGTATTTAGCCAGAATATCGGCGTCCGTCGTCATTTTGCGACGCGCTTCCAATTCCGGAATAACGTCTTTGAACAAACGCTGCTGAATGTTTTTGGCATAATTCTGCTGCTCGTCCATCAGAGCCTTCAGATGTGCCTTGCGGGCATCCTCCGCAGCCTTTTTGTCCGCGGCAACCTTTTCCCAGTGAGCGTCGTAGGTATCGGTAATTGCCTTGACGTCAACGGTTAAAACCGGCGAAATCATCGGACCGGTCATTGCAAAGCCGAACGGTTTAACCTTGCCGCCGGGGAAGGTTACCGTAAAGATTGACGGGCTTGCGGCATCTGCTGCGTCTGTCATTGCAATGGCCGGAGCTGAGGTGTGGATGAGTCCTGTGAGCATGATGATGATCCATAATCCGGCAACGGTTGCATGGGGCGACCATGCAGAGATGAAGAAGGCTATGGAACTTCTGGATGCCGTGAAGGAATCTATTATCAATGCTTATGTACGGAAAACGGGACAGAGCAGGGCGAAGCTGTCACATCTGATGGATGCGGAAACGTGGATGGATGCGAATAAGGCTGTGGAGCTTGGCTTTGCGGATAAGATCCTTTTTGATTCCGATGAGGATGAGAAAAAGAAAAAGCCGGATGAGCCGGAAGAAAAGCCGGAGAAAGGAAGCGATGGAGAGAAAGGGGACGGAGAGGGTGATAAGGACAAAAATGGGAAAAAGAAGCTCCCGTTCCAGCAGGATTCCATGATGTTTTCCACCAAGGCGATGAATGAGTCGTTCCTTTCCAAGGTGTCCGATAAGGATGCCATGATACCGGTCAACCAGTTGGAGAAGAGACTGAGTCTCTTAGCACATTAAGGAGGATATGAACTATGAGTAAGATTTTAGAATTAAGAGAAAAGAGAGCGAAGGCATGGGAAGCTGCAAAGGCATTCCTCGATGCCAAGAGAACACAGGAAGGTTTTGTATCTGCAGAAGATGCAGCCACCTATGACAAGATGGAAGCGGATGTCGTAAATCTTGGAAAAGAGATCGAGAGACTGGAAAGACAGGCTGCCATTGATGCAGAGCTTGCAAAGGCAACAAGCACCCCGATCACAAACCAGCCGCATGCCGGAACTGGCGGGGAGGCAAAAACAGGAAGGGCAACCGATGAATACAGAAGAGCGTTCTGGAATGGTATGAGAAACAAAATGTCATACGAAGTACAGAACGCTCTTTCTATTGGTACGGATTCCGAGGGTGGATATCTTGTGCCGGATGAATATGAAAGAACACTGGTGGAAGCCCTGAATGATGAAGTATTCTTCCGTAATCTGGCTACTGTTATCAAGACATCGAGCGGTGACCGTAAGATTCCAATCGTCACATCAAAGGGTGAGGCAGCATGGATCGATGAAGGAGGTCAGTTTACAGAATCCAATGACAGTTTTGGGCAGACAACCATTGGTGCTCATAAGCTGGCAACCATGATCAAAGTTTCAGATGAGCTTTTAAATGACAGCGTGTTTAATATCGAACAGTATATTTCCAGGGAGTTTGGAAGAAGAATCGGTGCAAAGGAAGAAGAAGCATTTTTCATCGGTGACGGAGCAGGAAAACCTACAGGTATTTTCAACGCAACAGGCGGTGCTGAAACAGGAGTGACAGCTGCAAATACCACCATTACGTTTGATGATGTCATGGATCTTTACTATTCCCTTCGTGCTCCATACCGTAACAAAGCGGTATGGCTTCTGAATGATTCGACCGTTAAGGCGATCAGAAAACTGAAGGATGGAAATGGAAATTATATCTGGCAGCCCTCTGTAAGGGAAGGAGAGCCGGACAGAATCTTGAACCGTCCTTACCGTACATCCATTTATGTGCCGGAGCTTGCAGCAGGAAAACGTGTGATGGCATTCGGTGATTAC
>OJOK01000828.1_pt1 | contig 15864 bp, 10 predicted proteins | sample 1598051 | NCBI WGS metagenome assembly OJOK01 (sample SAMN01915205, study PRJEB22387) | human gut metagenome | isolation source: stool | host: Homo sapiens | place: USA
CGAAAGTAGCGGGCACTTTTCTGGTTCTCTTTTGGTGCGCAAAAGAGAACTTAACTCAACGGAAGAGCACTCCACCCTTGTAAATCCTCCTCAAAAAGGGTATCATAAAGAAAAAAGCAAAGGAGCCTTACTTATGCGTGCTTACGAGCGACTGCTGAAATATGCCAAAGTATACACCACCTCGGACCCCGAGTCCGGCACCCATCCTTCTGCCGCACGGGAATTCGACCTCGCCCACCTGCTGGTGGAAGAGATGAAATCCATCGGCATTGAGGACGCCTTTGTGGACGAGCACTGCTACGTCTACGGCAGCATTCCCGCCACCAAGGGCTGCGAGAAGAAGCCCGCGCTGGGCCTCATCGCCCACATGGACACTGCCCCCGACGCTTCCGGCGAGAACGTCAAGCCCATCCTCCACGAGAACTACGACGGCGGCGATGTCACCCTGCCCGGCACCGGCATGGTCATGAAGACCTCCACCTTCCCCTTCCTGAAGGAGCTGAAGGGCGAGACTCTCATCACCACCGACGGCACCACCCTGCTGGGCGCTGACGATAAATCCGGCGTCGCTGAGATCCTGACCGCTGCCGAGACCCTTATCAAAAAGAAGCTGCCTCACGGCAAGCTCTGCATCGCCTTTACCCCCGATGAGGAGATCGGCGAGGGCGCTTCTCTCTTCGACATCCCGGGCTTCGGCGCAGACTTCGCCTACACCGTCGATGGCGGCGACGTGGGCGGCATCGAGTACGAGAACTTCAACGCCGCATCTGCCACTGTCACCATCCACGGCTTCTCCGTCCACCCCGGCAGCGCCAAGGACGCTATGATCAACGCCTCCAACGTGGCAATGGAGTTCCACATGGCCCTGCCCGTCATGGCCCGCCCCGAGACCACCGAGGGCTATCAGGGCTTCTACCACCTGTGCCAGATGTATGGCGACGTCACCGAGGCAAAGCTGGGCTACATCCTCCGCGACCACGACGCCGGCAAGCTGCAGTTCAAGAAGGACAACCTTCTCCACATCGCCTGCTACCTCAACGGCAAGTACGGCCCCGGCACGGTGGAAGTCGAGATCAAGGACAGCTACCGCAATATGCTGGAGAAGATCAAGCCCCACTTCCACCTTGTGGAGACGGCCCGCAAGGCCATCGAGAAGGCCGGTCTGACCCCGGAAGAGATCCCCGTCCGCGGCGGCACCGACGGCGCTGTCCTAAGCTGGAAGGGTCTGCCCTGCCCCAACCTCGGCACCGGCGGTTTCAACTTCCACGGCGTCTGCGAATGCACCACCGTCGAGCGGATGGACAAGGCCACCGAGATCCTGCTGAATATCGTTGAACTTTATTCTAAATAACTTCGCATCGTAAAAAATGGCTCCGGCATCTGCCGGAGCCATTTTTTGCTTCTTAAAACTCGATGCTCTGCGCCGCCTTGGCGATGGCTCCCAGCAGCTCCACCAGCTTGCCCTCGTCCATCCGGCTGCTGTTGTTGGCAAAGGCGTAGAAACAGCCCTGCACACAGAACGAGAGCAGGATGCCCCGGTTCAAATCAGCCGCGAAGGTCGGGTCGGCTTCCTCAAAGCGCTGGCGCAGCCCCTTCTCGATGCTGTTGGCGAAGATGCCCTGCCGACTGCCCGAAAAGAGGATGTTCACGGCCCGCTGGTTCTGCATGAAGGCATGGAACAGCTCCCGCGTCAGCGTCTCTGCCTGATGCAGTGCCACGCTGTCGTTGGTGCGGGGTACGCTGGCCAGGATAGACTCGATGAGCTTGTTTTCCAGTGCATTGGCCAGCGCGTAGATGTCCTCATAGTGGGCATAGAACGTCGATTTGTTGATGCAGGCCATCGCACACAAGTCTTTTATCTTGATTTTTTCCAGAGGGTTCTTCTCCCGCAGTTCCATGAAAGCCTGTTCGATGGCGCGGTCGGTACGGGCGATACGGATGTCCACAAAATCCACCTCTTCCGTGTTTTAGTTGATTATCCAACGGTTTTCGTCTTTCGTCGATGGACAAGACCCCGTGGATTTTTTACAATGAAAGCAGTACCCTTATTCTTCTTTTTTATAGAGCAGGCCCTTGGCGTCCAGTGCCGCTTCGATGCGGCGGAACGCCTCCGGCGTGGGGCAGCTCAAGGTGTGCAGATGCACACCGCCGGTCATCCGGCTCAGCAGGCACTCGGGCGTGTCCGCTGCCTGCTGGATAAAATGGTCCACGTCGTACCGGCTGGCGAGGTTGAGGTTGCCGCGCAGCTCACCGTAAAGCGGGTTCTCCACGGCCACATCCACCACGATGCCGCCCTGGTCCACCACGGTATACAACTCCTCCCGCATCTGGTCTGCAGTGCTGTGGACACAGGCGAGAATGCCCGTGTAGCCCCGCGCCGCCGGGTGGAGCTGATAACCCCGGGGCGTTGCGTCGATCTGCGTCCCTGACGCCCGCAGCAGGGCCACGTCACCCACCACGATCTGCCGCGAGACCCCCAGTTCCCCGGCCAGTACACTGGCACTCAGCGGTGCATTGGCCTCCGTCAGCCGCTCTAAGATCACTTTTCTGCGCTGCGCAGCATTCATCTTCCGCACTCCCCCTTTTTATCCTACCAGCCGCAGCAGGGTGGCGTAGTTGGAGGGCAGCTGGACTTTCAGCTTACCCCACTCCACCTGCGTCAGGATGGGCTGACTGCCCACACAGTCGGCCAGCAGGTCTTCGACACCCGAAGCCTCCACCGGCAGCTGGAACTCCATCGAAACCGGGCTGTCACCGTTATTGTACACCGCCACGACAGCCTTGCCGTCCAGCACCCGGGCGTAGGCGTAGCTCTGGGTGGTCAGCGTCAGCTCCTTGAACTCGCCCCAGCTCAGCTCGGGACACTCCGCTTTCAGCCTGCCCAGTGCGGCATAGATGCTGGTGACAGGGTTCGTCTTCTCGGCGTCGGTGTAGTCGGCCAGCTCGAGGCAGGGGCGGAGCGGCCAGTCGCTGCCCCACTCTTTTTTGCCCTCGATGCCAAATTCCGAGCCATAATAGATGGACGGAATGCCCCAAAGCGTATATACTAGAAGAGCAATATGCCGGATGTGCTCGCGGTTGCGCAGTTTATTGGGCAGCCGCTCCACATCGTGGTTATCCGAGAAGTTATAGAGCCGGGTATCGTGGCAGAGGCCCTGCAGACGCCGCATGGTATGGGCGATCTCGAAATAGTTGTGGTCGTTGTGGCCACTCCACAGACCCTTATGCAGTTCGTAGTTGGTGACGGAGTGGAGCATCTCGGGGTTGGCCCAGCGGCTGTAGTCGCCGTGGATGACCTCGCCCATCAGCCAGAACTCGGGCTTCACCTCGTTGGCAACGCGGCGCAGGCCCTTCATGAAATCGAAGTCCAGCACGTCGGCAGCGTCCAGACGGATGCCGTCAATATCGAACTTATCCACCCAGAAGCGGATGGTGTCGAAGTGGTAGTTCTGCACCTCGGGGTTGCGCTGGTTCAGCTTGACCAGCAGGTTGAAGCCGCCCCAGTTGCCGTAAGAGAAGCCGTCGTTGTACTCGTTGTTGCCCCAGAAATTCACGTCGCAGAACCAGTCGCGGTAGCGGGCGTTCTCGCGGTGCTCCTTCAGCTCCTGGAACGCGAAGAAATCGCGGCCCACATGGTTGAACACGCCGTCCACGATGACCTTCTGGCCCCGCTCATGGCAGGCGGCGACAAATTCCTTGAACTCCTCGTTGGTGCCGAGACGCCGGTCTACCAGACGGTAGTCGATGGTGTCATAGCCGTGGGAACCGCTCTCGAACAGCGGGCCGATATAGATCGCCGTACAGCCAAGCTTTGCCGCGTGTTCTGCCCACGCATCCAGCTTTTTGAAAGCCCCGGGGACAGGCTGTCCGTCGTTTTCATGCGCGCAGCCGCACAATCCCAGAGGATAGATGTGATAGAATACCGCATTGTCATACCAAGCCATTGTCTGTACCGCTCCTGTTTTCAAAAAGTTACAGCAGAGCACTTTTCCGACAAAAGTGCATCTGTGTCGTATTCAGTATAGCACATTTTCCGACAAAAGTGTGGTAAAAGTGTTGTATATTTCTCATTTTACATATTTCATCGTCCGTGTTCTGTAAAAATTGCGATAAAAGGAGTCTTTCGTATGAATCTTCCCTCCATCCCCAAATCCTTCTTCAACGGCGACTGCTTCGACGCCTACCGCATCCTCGGCGCGCACCCCTGGCAGGATGACCACGGCGAAGAGGGCTGGCGCTTCGCAGTCTGGGCTCCCGGTGCCACGGCTGTGGAGGTCTGCGGCGGCTTTGACGGCTGGGGCGCAGGCATCCCGCTCCAGAAAGCCGACACCGGCGTGTGGAGCGGCTTTGTCTCCGGGCTGTGCGAGGGGGAGCTCTACAAATACCGCATCCACGGGGCCGACGGCAGCGTGGTCATGCGGGCCGACCCCTACGCTTTCGCGTCCGAAGTCCGCCCCGCCAACGCCAGCCGCCTGACCAAACTGGACTTTTCCTTCGACGACAGCGCATGGATGGAGCGGCGGGATAAATGCCGTAATCTGCCCATGAACATCTACGAACTCCATGCCGGCAGCTGGAAGCATAAGCCCAACTCCACCCAGCCCGACGGATCGGACGGCTGGTACGATTACGAAGAGCTGGCCCGGGAGCTCATCCCCTGGCTGCTGGAACACCACTTCACCCATGTAGAGCTTCTGCCTCTGGCAGAACACCCCTTCGACGGCAGCTGGGGCTACCAGACCACCGGCTACTTCGCCGTCACCAGCCGGTACGGTACCCCGGCCCAGTTTGCCTCCTTTGTCAACGCCTGCCACCGGATGGGCATCGGCGTCATCATGGACTTTGTCCCCGTCCACTTTGCGGCCAACGCCGACGCGCTGGCCAACTTTGACGGCACCCACCTCTACGAGTACGACAGCGATGTGGGCCACAGCGAGTGGGGTACCTGCAACTTCAACTACTACCGCCGGGAGGTGTGCAGCTTCCTGAACAGCGCCGCCGCCCTCTGGATGGAGGTCTATCACTGCGACGGCATCCGGATGGACGCTATCTCCCGCGCCCTCTATTGGCAGGGCGACCCTGCCCGGGGCGTCAACGAGGGCGCCGTCACCTTCCTGCGGAACCTCAACCACGGCCTGAACGATCGCTGGCCCACCGGCGTTTACATGGCCGAAGATTCCACCAACTTCCTCAAAGTCACGGCCCCCACCCGCTACGATGGCATCGGCTTCGACTACAAGTGGGACATGGGCTGGATGCACGATACGCTGGACTACTTCGCCACCCCCTTCGGCCAGCGGCCCGACGCATACGGGAAGATCATTTTCAGTATGCACTATTTCTACAACGAGCTCTACCTGCTGGCGCTGAGCCACGACGAGGTCGTCCACGGCAAAAAAACCATCATCGACAAGCTCTGGGGTACCTACGAAGAAAAATGCGCCCAGCTGCGCACCCTCTATTTTTATATGTATGCGCACCCGGGCAAAAAGCTGAACTTTATGGGCAACGAGCTGGGGCATTTCCGGGAGTGGGACGAAAAGCGGGAGCTGGACTGGGATCTGCTCAAGTACCCCTTCCACGACGCATTCCAGAAATATTTTGGCGCTCTGAGCCGCCTTTACGCCACCCAGCCCGCCCTCTACGCGGGCGAGTATGACCCCCGCTGCTTCGAGTGGGTGGCCAGCGAGAGCCGGGACGAGGGCGTGTACGCATGGCTGCGCAAGGGTGCGGGACAGACCATCCTCTGCGTCATGAACACCCAGAACACTGCCCACAAAAAGTTCCCGCTCTACCTGAGCTTCCCCGCCGGGGCCGAAGAGCTGCTGAACACTGAGGCCCCCTGCTGGGGCGGCGCGGACAAGTCGAAGCCCAAAGCTCTCCATACCTCGGACGGCGGCGTCTATGGCCGGGACTACACCCTCACCGTGGACCTCCCCGCCATGGGCAGCCGGATGTTCAAGCTCACCCCCGAAGCGCCCCGCCCCGAGGCTGCACAGGCCAGCGCCCGCCGGGCCGCTGCCGCACGCCGCAAGGCAGCCCGCACCCAGAACGCCAGGGCGGATGCCGCTGCATACAACTCCAAAAAGTAATATTTGTTCCAGAATATCCCGTCTGCTGAAAATGCAGCGGGATATTCTGCGTTCTGGCGCGGTCTGCGGCTGGACAAGCCTTGACGGAGCCGTTATACTGTTAGATGGAAAGTTGTGTTTTGCATTTTCCGGAAGTTAAATGAAAGGAATCATCCTTCTATGCCATCTGCTGCTGTTCGCCGGCTCCCGCCTCTGCAATGGGCGGGGGTCGGTCTGGGCGGCTGTGCGGTGCTGCTGGCTTTTCTGGGGCTGCTTGCACCGGCCAGCGCCTTCTTTTTCCCGCTGCTCAGTCTCTGGGCCAGCGTGGGGCTCTTTGTTCTGGCCCTCTGCGTTCTCCGTGTGGCAGGCGCAGAGCTGGACTTCTTCCACAAAGCCGTCGTCTTCGGCATCTGGGCTGTGGCTGTCGTCTATTTTTACTGGACATTATCGAGCCGGAGCTTTGTATACGTCTGGGATTACGCCAACTACCTGCTCAAGCAGTACGACGCCGAAGCCGCCTTTGCCCAGAGTGCAGGCGCGGGCCTCGCATACATCTTCGGCTCCATGGCCGACGACTACACAAACTTTATCACCCTCTTTACCGAGTTTCCCTTCTGTCTCACCGACCACACCGGCGACGCCTATTCCTTCAGTCAGGTGTTCTGCATCCTGCCGACCCTGCTGGTGCTGCTGGCGGGCCTCGTCGTCAAGGTCGGGCAGATATTGAACGTGAAGAACCGGATATACTATTTCCTCTTCGGGATGACGCTCACGGCGGCTTATCCCTTCCTGCGGATGAGCGCGGTGCTGGCCCAGCCGGACTGGTTCGGACTCATCTTCGCGTTTGCGATTCTTCTACTGACGCTGGATTTCCGGTTCGACAAGCTGGAGCCGGTGCGGTTCGGCCTCATCTTCCTGGCCACTGCCGCCATCATCCTCGCCCGCCGGTGGTTCCTCTACTTTGTGGTGGGCTACTACTTCGCTTACGCGCTGCTGCTCATCGCGGGCTGTGTGCGGTTGGCGAAGGGCGGCGAAAAAAGCGCCGCCCTTGTTCGAATCAAAAACCTCGTCCTCTTCGGCCTTGCGTCCGTCGTGGCGATGGTCATCCTGCTCTGGCCGATGGTGTCCCACATCCTCGCCTACAACTACGCAGGCCGCTACTCCTATTATAACGGCGGCGGTCTGGCCCTCGAGGCGTTCTATCACATCGGCCGGATGGGCCTGTTCAACATTCTCCTCATGGTGCTGGGTCTCGCCTTTGCGGCGAAGCACAGAGCGCCCTCCCTGCCCTGTCTCGCCGGGTGTGAGCTGGTGGTGAGCATCCTGCTCTTCACCCGAGTGCAGAACACCGGCTCGCATCAGTTTCTGCTCTTCCTGCCGGGATACTTCATTCTCTTTCTGCTGGGTGCCGCCGCGCTGGCCGAGGGCATCACGCGCCGCCGGAACCTCAAGCTGGGCTGCTGGGCCTTCGTGCTGATGCTGTCCATGTCAGTGCGGTGTTCGCCGCTGACTACGCTGGCCATGCCGGGTTTCGTCATCGAGCATTTCCCGATTCAAATTCCGGCCACCCAGTATTTCATCTCGCTGGACAAGCTCATCTACGATAGGAAGGACATTGGCCAGATACAGGCCATCGCCGACTGGATCGACACCCACTGCGATGAGGGGGAGCTGTGCTACATGATCCCCCACGATATGCTCTACAACCCCGACCACTTCAAGAACTGCCGCCTGCCGGACGCCCCCATCAACGACAAGCTGGCCTTCGGCTTCTCGGTCCCCGGCACCCACAATTTCCCCATGCAGTTCTTCGAGGCCAAATACGTTATCACCTGCGAGCCCTTCCCCCAGACTTACGTCGGCAGCGGCGAGATGTCCATCAAGTTCAACGACCGTTTTCTGGCGGTGCGGGACCAGTATTTCACCTTTGAAAAAAGCTTTGACATGGGCAACGGCACCACCTTTACCATCTGGAAGCGCACCGCTGCCCCCACCCGGGAGGAAGTGGAGTATTATCTGAGCGCTTTCGCTGAGGAAGACGCCCAGTACCCTGAAATGTTCTCCCAGGTGGCCGAAGCCTGGCTCACCGCTCACGGGCTGTGAGCTTGCCCTTTCTGCCGAAAACGTGTATAATTCGATTGATTGCTATAAAACCTGCAGCGCCGCCCGCCGGCCTGCTTACGTCATAAGGAGTACGCCACTATGGATAAGAAGAACACGCCTGAAGTGAAGCTGGGCCAGTACAAGGGCCTGGCTGTCACCCGTCACGTCCGCCCCGTCACCGACAAGACCGTGGACATCGAGCTTGTCCACCAGGCCCGGATGCACGCCGTCTACCACCCCACCACCGAACCTGCCAAGCGCGGCTTCCGCGCCCTGCTGGACTTTGCCGGCTACATGGACGGCAAGGAGATCCCCGACAGCCGGATGGAGAAGGTCATGGTCGTGCTGGGCGACGGCAAGCTGATGCCCGCCGCCGAGCAGGCCATCTACGGCCACCGTGCCGGCGAGGTGTTCCGCTTCGACTTTACTTACCCGCAGGACTTCCGCCTGCCGGAGCTGTCCGGCAAGACCGCACAGTTCGAGATCGAGCTCCGCTCTCTGGCCGAGAAAGTCACGCCCGCACCGGATGAGGCTTTCGCCAAGAGTCTGGGCTTCGACTCCCTCGATGCGCTGAAGGCTGACCTTCGCGCCAAAAAGCAGAAGATCCACGAGGAAGGGGCTGACCGCGCCGCCGGAAAGCAGCTGCTGGACATGGCCGGTGCCAACATGACCGTGGACCTGCCCGCCGAAATTCTCGACCGCACCGCCCAGAACGAAATGAAGCTGCTGAAAGAGCGCCTCTCCCGCAGCGGCATCACCCTCGAGCAGCACTGCAAGAACAGCCGCACCACTCCGGAAGCCCTCGAGAAGGACTACCGCGCACAGGCCGAGAGCCGCATCCGCTTCGTGCTGGCAGCCCGTGCCATCGCCGAGGCAGAGAACATCGTCGTCCACCCCGAGGAAGTCAACGCCGAGTACCGCCGCCTGTCCCAGCTGCAGGACACCCCCGAGGCTGAGATCCGGAAAGCCCTGCCCGAGGATACCATCGCCGCCGCGCTGGCCGCAAAGAAAGTGCAGCGCTTCCTGCTGGACAACGCACAGGTCACTACCGTGACCGATGCCCCCGAAAAGGAGTGATACCGCTATGGGTCTGTTTACCCGTTATGCAATGGACGCCCTGATGAAGACCTCCCACCCCGAGGTCATCCGCCGTCAGTGCTGGAATCTCCACCCCCACCGCACCCCCTGCACGGCCTGCAAAGACATCTGCCCCTACGGCGATGCCATCTTCACCCGCCCCAACCTCGTTAAAGACTGGGACCCCTGCACCGACTGCGGCCTCTGCGTGTCCGCCTGCCGCTCGGGCTGCATCGTCCCTTCGCCGGAGCAGGTACAGCGGGACACCTCGCTGGCTGATACCGACAACGACACCCTCTGGCTGGGCTGCGAGAAAAGCACCCGCAAGAACACCACCGTCCGCACCTGCATCGCCTCCTTCTCGTGGGAAGCGCTGGCCTATCTGGCTCTGAACAAGAAGCTGGTCCTCGACCTGACTCCCTGCGGTGAGTGCGAGAACGACGTCTGCGCCGCCCAGCTCCGCAAAGAGCTGACTCGTCTGGTGGAGTTCCTCGGCCCCCAGCTCTTCGAGAGCCGGGTCACGCTGGCCTATGAGCAGGACGAAGCGCCCTACCATGTACAGGAGCTGAGCCGCCGGGAGATGTTCTCCCACATGACCGAGGGCTCCCGCGCCGGCACCAAGAAGCTGCTGCAGATGCTGCCCGGTCTGCGCAGCGAGGAGGACAGCGCCGCCGACTTCCGCCTCATGCTCCACCAGCGGACAAAGCAGCTCAAGGCTGCTTCCGAGACGCCGCTGCGCTACGGCTGGTATCTGCCGAACTTCACCCAGAAGTGCTTCGGCTGCGGCAAGTGCGAGAAAGCCTGCCGCTCCGGCGCGCTCAAATTGGAAGACCTGCCCGACGGCCAGACCCGCGTGGTCGTCACACCCTGGAAGTGCAGTGAGTGCGGCGTCTGCGTCGCGGCCTGCTCCAACAGCGGCATCGACGGCATGAAGCTCCGCCAGCTCACCACCCTCGGCCCGGTGAGCGTCTACAAATGCAGCAAGACCCTCTGCGCCGACTGCGGCAAGCCCATCGCGCCGAACAGCTCCGAGGGCATCTGCTCGGTCTGCCGCATCAAGCGCCGCACCAAGCAGCGTCAGGAGGAGGCCGCAGCCCGCGCCAAGGAGCGGATCGCTGAGCGCGAGGCCCGCAAGGCAGCGGAGGAGGCGGCAAAGGCCGCTGCCGCAGAGCTGGCCGCTGAAAATGCCGCAAATGCTTCCGGTGCCGCCGCAGCCGAAACGGCAGCGGTTCCCGTCTCTGCCGCACCTGCCGCTGCGGCGGCAACAGCTGTTTCTGTTGCAGAAACAGCATCTGCACCCGAAAAGGATTGACGCGGCCGCAAATCAATGCTATACTCAGTCATGACCACACTGTTTGGTGGCCGGGACTGTTACAAAGGAGTAACGGATGGATTTCCGTTGCTCTTTTTTCATAAAAAACGGTCCATTTGTCCGTTGCCGGGAAACAGCGGACACCGCACAACGCGATGCTGTCCTTTGTACAGCAAAAACAAGAAAAGAGGGAATTTATGATGAACACTTCCATCTCCCGCCGTCAGTTCCTGAAGGCCAGCGGCCTGGCAGCCGCCGGTGCCTGCGCAGCCGGCCTGCTGACTGGCTGCGGCGGCTCTTCCTCCGGCAGCGCTTCCGGCGCAGCCTCTTCCGGTTCCGGCTCCAGCTACACCATCCTGTACGACAGCCAGCCCGCCACCCTGAACTACCTGACCACCGGCACCGACCTTGAGATGGTCGTGGGCGCAAACTGCGTGGATACGCTGGTCGAGTACGACAACAAGGGCGTCATGCGCGAAGGCCTGGCCACCAGCTGGGACTGGGATGTCGACACCCTGACCTGGACGTTCCATCTGCGTGAGGAGAACTGGGTGGACTGCAACGGCGAGGTCGTGGCCCCCGTCACCGCACAGGACTTCGTGGACGCTCTGAAGTACGTCCTGACCCCGGACTACGCCGCCTCCAACGTGGGCCTCGTCACCGCTTACATCGCAGGCGCTGACGACTACTACAACTACCACGTCTATCTGAACAACGCCAACACCGGCGTCGTGGACGATGACGGCACCACCTACACCGTGGACGGCAGCGGCGTCGTCACCGTGACTACCCCCGACTCTGACCCCGCCACCTACGCACCGGTGGACTTCGACGCCGTGGGTGTCACCGCTGTGGATGACCACACCCTGACCTACACCCTGACCTACGACTTCCCGGGCTTCCTGAGCCTGCTGTGCTATCTGCCCTACGAGCCCGCTTACGGCCCGCTGCTGGAAGAGACCGGCGACCAGTTCGCTACCAGCGCAGAGACCACCTACAGCTGCGGTGCCTTCTATCTGGCCGCCTACGAGTCTCTGGAGACCTGGGTCATGAAGAAGAACCCCGAGAACTACGACGCTGACAACGTCTTCATCGACACCATCAGCCGCATCTACAACGCCGAGGCCAGCGTCAACGGCCCCGAAATGATCAAGCGCGGCGAGATCGACGAGGCCACCATCGGCTCCGACATCCTCGACAGCTGGCTGTCCGACGACACCACCAAGGACATGGTGTCCATGGACCGCCCCAACACCAACTACACCTACTTCTATATGTTCAACTTCATGCCCTTCTCCCACGAGTTCTCCAACTGGAGCGTGGAGGGCATGGATGCCGAGTATGAGCCGGAGAACTGGGCCAAGGCCATCAACAACACCAACTTCCGCAAGTCCTTCCTCTACGGCATCAACAACTCTGTCACGCTGGCCGTCAAGGCACCCGAGGGCTACGACAACTACAAGCTGAACACCATCACGCCCCCCAGCTTCTGTGCCAACGCTGACGGCGTGGACTACCTCAAGTGCGGCGACCTGGCCAACATCACCGAGTTCTTCGACGAGGCGAAGGCCAGGGAGTACCGCGACGCTGCCATCCCGGAGCTGACCGCTGCTGGTGTGACCTTCCCTATCAAGGTGCAGATGCCCTACAATCCCTCTTCCACCGACTGGGACAAGCAGTGCCAGGTGTTCAAGCAGCAGCTCGAGGGTGTGCTGAACGACGGTTTCGATTTCATCGACATCATCATCACTGCCGGCCCCTCCGACAGCTTCCTGTCCAGCGTCCGCCGCAACGGCAAGTTCGCTTTCCTGCAGTGCAACTGGGGCGCTGACTACTCCGACCCCCAGACCGAGACCGACCCCTTCTATCAGGCCGAGGGCGCACGCGGCAGCCGCTACGCCTTCCTGCGCACCGGCGTCGAGGACGGCTTCATCACCGGCGACACCGCGGACGCCGTCATGAACTACATGAAGGCCATCGAAGAGGCTGTCAAGATCACCGACGACATCAACGCCCGCTACGATGCCTTCGCCAACGCCGAGGCTTCCCTCATCAACAATGCCCTCGTCGTCCCCATGGGCATGAGCATCCCGGCCTACATTGCCACCCGTCTGAACTACTGGGAGGGCCAGTACGCTTCCACCGGCTTCTCCAACAAGCGTCTGAAGGGCATCCACGTCCTCGACCACTACATCTCCATGAGCGAGTACGAGGCCAACCGCGACGCCCGCTAAGACTTTTTGAGTCTGTCTGCTCCAAAGCTCTCCGTTTTCCCACGGGAAAGCGGAGAGCTTTTCGTTTTTGAAGCTTCTTACATGAATTTTTGTAACGAACTTTGCCAAATCACTTTCCAAAAGTGGTTTTTTGTTGTATTCTATTCCTATCCGACATTCATTTTATAAAAGAGAGGGGTGCGCACAGATATGCTCAAATATCTGGCGAAACGCATCGGGCGCTCGATACTGACCCTGTTTATTATCGTCACGCTCGTTTTCTGCCTTTTGCGGCTGATGCCGGTGGAAGGCTATTTTGCTAACTACGAAAAAATGACCGAGGCCCAGATACAGGCCGGCTTACAGTCCATGGGCCTGCTGGACCCGCTGCCGGTGCAGATCGGCCGCTTCTGGGTCAATATGCTCCACGGCGACCTCGGCGTGAGCCACATCTATAAGGTCAACGCCTCCGTCACCAGCATCCTCGCCAAGAAGCTGCCCATTTCCATCCAGATGGGCGTGTACGCCATGCTGCTGAGCCTTGTCATCGGCATCCCGATGGGCCTGTTCATGGGCCGCTTCAAGAGCCGCTGGCCCGATAAGATCGGCACGGCCATCATCGTCCTCATCCAGGCTGTGCCTGCGGCAGTGTATTATCTGTACATCCAGATGTACGGCACCACCGCGCTGAACGTGGGCCTGCTCTTCGACGCCTCCAACTGGAAATACTGGGTGCTTCCCGTCTGCTCCATGAGTCTGGGCAACGTGGCGTTCTACGCCATGTGGCTGCGCCGGTACATGGTGGACGAGAGCAACAAGGACTATGTCCGCCTTGCCCGTGCCAAGGGCGTGAGTGAGAACAACATCGCCCTGCGCCACATCTTCCGCAACGCAATGGTGCCGCTGGTGCAGTATATTCCCTCCGCCTTCCTGAACACTGTGGTCGGCTCTATCTACATCGAGAGCCTCTACAGCATCCCGGGCATGGGCGGCCTGCTGGTCACCTGTGTCCAGCGCCACGACAACACGATGGTGCAGGGCATCGTTCTGCTCTACGCCTGCGTGGGCATCATCGGCCTTATTCTGGGCGACCTGCTCATGGTACTCATTGACCCCCGCATCAGCTTTGGCAAGAAAGAAGGTGGCCGATAATGCTTTTCCGTATGAAAGATGAAAAAGCACACCAGCTCGAGGCAGAGCTGGATAAGTTACAGGCGGACGGCCCCGCCGCATGGGCAAAGCTGCCCGAAGAAGAGCTGTTCACCCCCGCCGGGTTCAGCGAAGAGCGGGCCGAGGCCACGTCCTACTCCAACTACAGCTACTGGGGCAGCACCTTCCGCGCCTTCTTCAAGAACCGCGTGGCCGTGTTGCTGCTCGTCGCCCTCATCGCCGTGGTGGCGTTTGCATTTTTGCAGCCCTACCTGCCCGGTCAGGTAGACCCCAACCTCTGCGCCGTGGACCCCGTCACCGGCATCCAGTACCGCAACATCGCCCCCGGTGAAAAGGGCTTCATCTGGGGTTCCAACGCCATCGGCCAGGACCTCTGGGCCCGCATCTGGGCCGGCGCCCGCACCAGCCTGACCATCGCTTTCTTCGTGGCCCTCATCGAGGCCGTGGTGGGCATCACGGTGGGTGTGCTCTGGGGCTATGTCCGTCAGCTGGACTTCTTCTTCACCGAGCTGTACAACATCTGCGACAATGTGCCTTCCACCATCATCCTGATCCTTATTTCCTACGTTGCCAGCCCCAGCGTCCAGACGCTGATCCTGGGCATGTCCATCACGGGCTGGATCGCCATGGCGCGTTTTATCCGCAACCAGATCCTCATCATCCGTGACCGTGACTACAACGTGGCATCCCGCTGCATCGGCACCCCCACCTCCCGCATCGTGGTGCGCAACCTGCTGCCCTACCTCGTGTCGGTCATCATGCTCCGCATGGCCCTGACCATCCCCGCCGCCATCGGCAGCGAGGTCTTCATCACCTACATCGGCCTCGGCCTCTCTGTCGAGGTGCCTTCTCTGGGCAACCTCATCAACGATGGCCGCAAGGTCATGATGCAGGCCGGCCTGCGCTATCAGCTGCTCTACCCCACCATCATCCTCAGCTTCGTCACCATCGCGTTCTACCTCATCGGCAACGCCTTCTCTGACGCAGCCGACCCCAAGAACCATCTGCAGTAAGGAGGAAGCCATGACCCAAGACCCCATCCTCTCGGTGCGCGGCTTGCAGATCCGGTTCGGGTTGCGCGGGCGCACCCTGCACGCCATCCGGGACATCGACCTCGACCTTTACCGGGGCGAGGTGCTGGCCCTTGTGGGCGAAAGCGGCTCCGGCAAAAGTGTGTTCACCAAAAGCTTTATGGGTCTGCTGGACGCGAACGGCAGCATCACCGGCGGCAGCATCGACTACTACCCCACCCCCGGCTGCGTCCCGCTGCACCTTGCGGCGCTGAAAACTGAAAAAGAGTGGCTTGCCGTCCGTGGGCGGGAGATTGCCATGGTGATGCAGGACCCCATGACCAGCTTAAACCCGCTCAAGACCATCGGCGAGCAGATCACCGAGGCCGTCGCCCTGCATCAGGGCTTAAAGGGCGCTGCTGCGCGGGAAAAGAGGCTGGAATACCTGCGGGACGTGGGCATCCCGGACCCCGCGCTGCGGTACAAGCAGTACCCCCACGAATTCTCCGGCGGAATGCGGCAGCGGGTGGTCATTGCCATTGCGCTGGCGTGCAACCCGAAAATTCTGCTCTGCGATGAGCCCACCACCGCGCTGGATGTGACCATTCAGACTCAGATTTTGCAGCTGCTCAAGGAGCTGCGGGCCAAATACCACCTGACCATCGTCATGATCACCCACGACCTGGGCGTCGTGGCCAACATTGCCGACCGGGTGGCCGTGATGTACGCCGGTGACATCGTAGAGATCGGCACCGCCGGCGAGATCTACTATGACCCCCGCCACCCCTACACCTGGGCTCTGCTGTCCAGCATGCCCCAGATGGGCATAAAAGGCGAGGACCTGTTCAACATCGTGGGCACCCCGCCCAACCTCTTTGCCGAGATCCGCGGGGACGCCTTTGCGCCCC
>OJOK01000849.1_pt1 | contig 15431 bp, 13 predicted proteins | sample 1598051 | NCBI WGS metagenome assembly OJOK01 (sample SAMN01915205, study PRJEB22387) | human gut metagenome | isolation source: stool | host: Homo sapiens | place: USA
AGTGCTTTGCATTTCTGGTTTGATTGGCAAGCCTGCTGATTTCGCGCTGAAGCGTTTTAATCCGGTCTTGATCATCACGAATACTTTTGACCGTATCGCGCATCATGTTGATCACCAACTGCACAGCGTCACCCTCAAGGCTGTTGATGCATTCATCAACCTTGTTATCGAATTGATTAACGTTCCTTGGCATAACATGTCCGTATTCGGCTAGTAAGCCGCGCACGTGGTTTATGCGGGCTGTGCGCTGTTTGACCAGCAAGGCTCGCATTGTCAGCAGCGTCTGGATGTCACGTTCCGTTTCCGTCTTGACAGCAACGGCCCGGACTCCGCTTACCAGGGCATGGTAGACGCCCTCGGCATCAGCCTTGTCACTCTTGTTGTGACGGACAAAAGGCTTTACGAGCTTGGGATCCATCAGCCGGACAGTATGGCCGAGTGCCTGCAGTTTGCGGGCCCAGTATTGGGAGCTGCCGCATGCCTCCATGCCGATAAGGCATTTGCCGCAATTGGCAAGGCTCTCCAGCACCTTATCCCGTTTGATCTGCACGTTGGTGATCTCACCGGTCTGCGTATCGCAGCTATAGATTTGAAACACGCTTTTGGCAATGTCGATGCCGATGAGCTTCGTGAAGTCGCAAAACTGATTAAGATTCGCCATGAGGGCCTCCTTTAAATGTTGTGCTAGAACATTTTGGCGCTTAGATGCCGTAAAAGACCGCGGGTCTTCAGGAGGTTCCTCACCCTTCACGGACTTGACGCATGAAGCCGTATGCGGCGTGACGCCCTATGCGGGGTCGTGCGTCAATTCATCATCGGCACCAACTCCCTTGAAACCCCAAGAAAGCGCCGGCTGCTTGCCGATGCTAAGCGGTGTGACTAAAAGAAAGACGTCATCGCCGACAGCAAAGGGGGAAGCGTTGCGATAACAGCGTGTGCCGTCATCACATTCTCAGCCAAAGCGTTAAAACTCAGGCTGTCCGCGCATTCTCGCGGGCCGCGCAGAGTCGGACTTCTCCTATCTGCGCACTTCAAGTGTATGCCTTACGATGAAACAAGCTTGTGCGGGCAAGGCAAGGCGTATTCTTAAGGGCCGGGAAAAACTTTGGGTGAATCCGCCGTTAGGCGGAGAAGGCAAAGCCCTTTTCTGGTTGGCTCGGCGAGCCAACCGTCCTCAAACTCTTAACCTCATAATTCCAGGTTGTTAAAGATCGCCACAAGCTTTGTACGAATGGGTACTACGCTTGATCGGGTACCTGAAGTCATTATCGTTTTACATATCTTTAAACCCTCCAAATGCGAAATCACTGTGCTGTACGTAACTAATTTCGTTAACTCAGACCCAAATTACTTTTTTCACTGCCGCGTTACGTAATGCATTCGGGGAGTATTCGAAAAAAATGTGTTTCATGTCATTGCTGTCCAAAGCAAATTCAGGGCTCTCGACTGAACCTCAGGACCAATAAAAAACGGCGGAGACCGTATACGATGAAAAGGTACCACCCCTCAACATCGCAACATCTCCGCCATGAAGCCGAAGACTATCACGGTGTTCGCGCAACTGTGCAATATGCTGCCGCGCGAGCCGCTTATTCGCATCTCTCAAAATCAAACGCCCGGTGAAAACGGTCGCAGGTTCAACGCTCAGAAATTCAACACCTGGGACTTGTTGTGTGCCTTAATTTTCTGCCACCCGGGGCGCTGTACGTCGTTGCGTTGCATCGAGGACAGCCTGGATCGAACTGTTCTTCAAAAAGATCAAGCAAAACCTTCGCGTCCAGAGTTTCATCGGAAGAAGTCCCAATGCCGTCATGAATCAAATTTGGGGAACCATGATCACAGTGCTACTAGTGGATGTGCTACTCCGCCAGGCCAAGTACCCCTGGAGTTTCTCGAGACTTTTTGATTACCTTAGCATGAACCTGCTTACGCACAACAACTTGATGCAAATAATCGAGCTACCAAACCTTCCGACAGAATCCAACGAGGCGTCTTTGGAAGAGGTGCAACAGCAGTTATTCGATTGACGGGGGACTTGCTTTCACCAGCAAAAATCAACGAGTTAAAGCGTCACGATCTGCCTATGCACATTTTATTTTGGACAGCAATGGTTTCATGTTTAGAATTCCCCCCGCAACACCCCCATTTTTTTTGTAGGTACATATTTATGCGCGTCCCCCCCCCTGTAACAAACAGCTCTTAAACAAACTGGTTCTTTCGGGTCTATTTGCCATATTGGTCTCGCCTGTTGCCGCAGAAGACATCATTTTTAGCGGTACTGTCGATGGAAACGGAAATGGATACAGAGGAGTTACAGACGGTAACCTGACCGTCCAATCCATCTTCATACAGGCTCATGGCAAACCGAATCTTTACGATCGCGAGTGGTACCAGAGCTATACAACTGAGTGCATTGTGAAAAATGGAGGCAAACTTACCGCCTTCAAAGATGTTCACATTGTCAACACTTCTCAAAACGGCGGAGGCAGAAACGAAATTGACAACAATGGCGGGCTCTATGCCACAAATGGGGCTTCAGTCTCATTTGTTGGTGCAGAATCGGTTTACATCGCTTCAATCGGCGGAACCGAAGGTTTTAATGATTCAACCGCGATCACAGCCAAACAAACTTTTTTAAACGGGGATACTGATAAGGTCAACTCCGTAGAAATTCGTGATGTTAAGGGATCAGTGCAAATCATTGGTTCCCTTGATGTGTCTCCATCACTTTTTCAATTCGGGCCTGGCGCACACAATACCATTGTCATAGAGCTTTCTGGCTCAAACTCCTTTTGGTATGGCGATGCAATTGGCCAAGACAACGGCGCAGTCGTTGATATCACTCTCGGCGATGGTGCCAAATGGATCTTTAGTGCCGGCGGAAACGGAGATGATGGACGCCTAGACCACCTTACCCTCAACAAGGGCGTTGTTATTTTGGCTGATGATGTAGCTTGGGAAACGTATCGCAATACGCTGATCCCCTCCAAAGACGAAAACGATCCCACCAAAGACAAAAACTATGTTCTTGCCGACTATCGCGACTCCGACGCTCGCCACTGCTGGGTAGACATTGCCAATCTCAACGGCACCGGCGGAACGTTTGTCATCGATCTTGACTGGCAATCAAATCAAGGTCAAAAAACGCATGCCAAGGACGGAACAAGCGACTTCATCGAAGTCGGCAATGTGCAAGATGGTTCTGTTCAAAATATCGTCTTCGATACGAGCAAGGCTCATCTCGGAGACATGAACATCGGTGACAAGCTGTACTTTGCCAGCGTTGAACACGGTGAAACCACGTTCTCAACGAATGCAGACGGCGAATACAACAGCGCGTCCGAACTCTACACGTTCAACTTCGAAACCATGAAAGAGTGGTCCGAAGAAGACTCGCTGACGTATTGGTACCTGACCAAGTCCCTCGGCAAAACCAATGAAAACGTCACCCTCCTCAAGGATGCGACGCTTGTCTCTTACTCTCTTGCCACAGATTTGGATCGCTTTCATGAACGACGCGGTGAGGCTCGGTATGCCAACGGAACTTCGGACGGTCTTTGGGTTCGCTACCGTTTCTCCAATATCGGATTTGATAATGCCTTCGATATGGACAAAAACATGTTCCAGATCGGCTTCGACAGAGATGTTTCAACGTCCGGTAGCCGCAAGATCGTTGGTGTCGCCTTTGACTACACACAAGCCAATACCGATCTGATCGGTTTCACTGGCAGCGGCGACAACGAACGCTACGGACTGAACTTCTATTACACGCTTCTGGCCGACTGCGGAGGCTACGCTGACTTCACAGCAAAGATCGGCCGAATCGGTAACGACTACGGTGCTCAAAATAGCAACGGAGCCAATATCGGAGCCGATTTCTGGCAAACCTACTACGGCATCGGTGCCGAATTCGGCTACAAGTACGAGTTCAAGAGCAATGTATTCATCGAGCCTCAGGCCCAATTGCAGATCGTTCATATTGAAGATGCCAGCTTCACGTCTAACAGCGGCATTGAAGCTGACATCGACAACATGAACAGCATCATCGGCCGACTGGGCTTCCGCGCCGGCTACAGCTTCGACTCCGTAGCGGAAAATCAGAAGAACACTGTGTATCTGCTTGCTGACGTCATGCACGAATTCGATGGCGACTCCAATATCTACGCCATCGGCGCCTCAATGCCGTACTCTGACGAGTCTTCCGGCTCAGACACCTGGTATGACGTCGGTATCGGCACGAATCTGATGCTGTCCAACAACTCCAAGCTGTGGCTCGACACGAAACACATCTTCGGAGGCATTTACAACAGCAGCTGGCAGATCAACGCAGGTATCAACATCACTTTCTGATCCAGAAAAACCACAGACCTCCTCCCCGCTGGATCCGTTTCCCGCGGGGAGAATTCTTTGCAAAACCGAGTAGTTCCCCCGGTGTGCCTTGTTGCCGGTCGTTGGTTCTAGAATCCAAAGGACAACTTTTAGGGGACCGAACATGGCCAACGAACTTTTAAATGCTCTTCTCACCCGCCGCAGTCTCAAGCCCAAGTATCTGACGCTGCCGTTTCCGACGAAAGATCAGATTGAGACCGCTGCCCGCGCCGCCCTGCGCGCCCCGGTGCATGGCGACGATTTTCCCTGCCGCTTCGTCGTCATCCCTGATATCAAGCGCGACAAACTAGCCGAACTCTTTCGCGGCGCAGCCGCCATGCAAGGCTCCGATGAAGAAAAACAGGAACGCGCCGCCAGCAAAGCCTTCAAGGGGCCTTTGCTTGTCGCCTTCGTGGTGAACCTGTCTGCCAACGGCAACACTACAGAATCCCTGATTTCTGCCGGTGCCGCATTGGAGCAGTTCCTGTTGGCACTCAAGGTCCAAGGGTTCGGCGCCATCACACTTTCGGGATCCATCCTTGAAAGCCAGATTCTTCAAGCGGCTTTCTGTAAAGATCGATCCGAGAAACTCGTTGCCTGGATCACAATCGGTACTCCCGCCGAAGGGGTGACCTTTGAGCCCGAGGCAAGAAACGCCCCAATTAGTGTCTGGTCCTAATTTAGTCAGTCCTTAGAGAAACGAACTCTGTGAGCAAAGAATCCTGATAAATCCGAAAGTTGACTTTGGATAAAATCGGAAGTCCACTTTGTTATTTATTCAACGTCGGCAACGCTGAATTTCGCCTCCGATCGCGTCAAAATCAGCCAAAATCTCCCGTAAAATCAAATTGGTATCCTCTTTGAAAGCCGATACCTCCTGTGTTTCAAACAAGGGAGAACGTGTGGAAAAGAGACGCACATTACTGGCAGCAGCCATTGCCTTATCGGCATTGGTTTTGACAGGTTGTCCGCATCATCATCGTCGTCCCGGTCCGCCTCCCGGCGGCCCCGGCGCCGGCGGTCCCGGAGGTGGACCAGCTGGTGGTCCCGGAGGCCCTGGGCCTGGCGGCGGAGGTCCGGGCGGTCCCGGCGGCGGTCCTTGTCGTTAACAGTTTGAAGCGAAGTAAGGTTACTCCGGCTTCGCTTTTTGCCTGGTACCGGTCAAACTCTCGGCAATGGCGCGCATGGTAAGCGGCGCGCAGCCCTCGGCTTTGTTATTGGCCACAACGAAAGCTCGCACACCGGACGCTTTGGCAAGCTTTAAAAGCCAAACGATGCCCTCTCGCGCCACAATGTCTTCCTGTTGAATTCTGTTAAAGGGCGCCCAGTCGCGCTTAAGTCCCGAGTAGGTGCCGCCGGCAGCGAGCGACCAACGAATAACGATATCTCCGGCAGCCTGCCAAGGGCCGACTTCAACGCCCGGAGCATCAAAAAGCCTCAGCATATCGGTTTGACGCATGATGCTCGGCATCGAAGGATGAAGCGACAAAACGGGGCGCACGCCGGTGCTTGCCATTTCCTTTACCCAGCGCGGCGTAAGCAACACACGCGTGCGCATTTCGACGGCAAGCGTCACGGATTGCGTCGGCATCCTCGACTTAATCTGGGAAAAGAAGTCCGCCATCGTGGCGATGGCTGCGTATTGCGCAGGACGCTCAATCAGGGCGTGCCGCGGAATGTTGGGCATCTCAAAAACAAGTACGCCAGCTTTGTTTCCAAGTCCTTCCAGGGCAGGCAGCACAAACTCCTCAAGCGCCCGATCGGCGTTAAGGTAATCGGGATTGGCGTGCATGGGCCTGCCCGTGTGATCACGCAGCACACTGTCGCAGACGATCTGAGGCGCTTTGACAAGAAAGCGAAAGTCGTCTGGCACCTGATCGGCAAAACCGGCATAAACATTTTTCTGCAAAGGCCGATAGAAGGCTCGGTCAATGCCGACCGTTCGGAAAATCGGATACTTGGAGTATGCGGGCAACCCCTGTTGAGAAAGCTGTGACAAGCCGGAGGCATGCGACCAAACGATGCCTCTCCACCCGGGGAAATTCCAGCTCGACGTTCCCAGATAGATGTTGCGCGGCAGCTTTTGCGCCGTACGCACAAGATCCCGATCGGCCGGCTCGGCAACAACGGGGCCGGACATCGGGGGCGTATCGTCAAAAAGGCTCACGTTCTCGAACCTTCTTGTCACGTGGCTTGCTCCTAAAAATGAAAAACCCGCACCCAACTTGCTGCATTGACTGCAGTCAGAGGTGCGGGCCTGAATCCTCATGTAAAGGATTCTAACTTAAGGCTTACCAGCGGCAACCGGGGCCATAACCATACTGGCCGTAGCCATGGCGGGGACCATGCCAACCCCAGCCGTCTCCGCAACGCGGGCCATTGTTGTAGACACAACCGGGACCGCCGGCGCAACCCGGGCCGTAACCGTAGCCGCCGCAACCGGGACCGTAACCCCAGTCACCGCGATGCCCGCGATAGTGGTGGCGCGGACCGTTCATGCCGGCGCGGGGGCCCATACCACGGCCGTAACCCGGACCCACTCCGTAGCGGGGTTCATACTCGTCCATCATGGCCTGCTGTTCGGGCGTGAGACTCTTGTCAAGCAGTTCACGGGCCGAAGCGATCTGCTCGAGCATGTCAGCACGAACTTTCATGTGCTCGGCGCGGAAACGCATGGCTTCTTCACGATTGGCCGGGCGCTTGCCGTCGCGGGCTTCGTGCCAGGCAAAGTGCTTGCCGGCGATTTCCTGACGGCTGGCGACGTACTTGTCGAACGCCTGCTTGGCGGGACCGGTAAGATTCATGGCCTGTGCAAGTTCGGCGTAATCAGCTCGCATCTGCTCAACGCAAGGGGCATTTGTCGTGGTCGGAGCGGCATTCGAAGCGGCGAAAGCCATTCCGGCAAAACCGGCGATTGTTGCAAAGGCAACTGCTGCAAGGGGAGTCTTCACTTTCATAATCAACCTCTAACGTGTCTTATTCGGTTAAGGCACCTGCTTTCTGGAAGTGCTGTTTCCGTAAAGCAGCTGTTTTTTCCTGTGTCATCCGGCGAGCTTTTTGTTTTCTCGCTCGGCTGTTTTCTTAAGGTGAACTTTACGCCGAGCTCTCGCAAAGAAACGTAAAGACAAGGCAAATCCCGGTAAAGGTTCTGTTTGTCGAAAACTCGAAAAGACAGGCCTCGGACGCGGTAAAATAGTAGGATTGATCAGAAACTCCGGGCGCTTATTCTCTTTGCGCCTCTTTTCTTTTATTTAAGCACCTATGCAGACACTTTCCTCTCTTACTGCCCTGAGTCCTCTTGACGGTCGTTATGCCCGTCAATGTGAAGTCCTGCGCGGCATTTTCTCCGAATCGGCTTTCATGAACGCCCGCGTGCGCGTTGAAGTCGAATGGCTGATCGCTTTGTCGGAAGCCGGTTTTGAAGAACTCGCTCCGATCAGCGCACACGGTCAGGCATTCCTGCGCGGCTTGGCCGACAACTTCACGGAAAGCGACTGCGAAGAGATCAAGACGATCGAAGCCCGCACCAACCACGACGTCAAGGCCGTGGAATACTGGATCAAGGAAAAGGTCGCTCACGACGAAGAACTTGCCAAGGCCTCCGAATTCGTACACTTCGCTTGCACGAGCGAAGACATCAACAACACGAGCCATGCGCTGATGCTTACCGCAGGCCGCAAGGCTCTCGTGGAACGCCTCACCGCCATCCGCGATCACATCCGTGAATTTGCGCACCGCTGGGCCGCCGTTCCGATGCTTTCGCGCACGCACGGCCAGACTGCCAGTCCGACGACGGTCGGCAAGGAAATGGCCAATGTCGCCGTGCGTCTGACCCGCATCATCGAAGCAATCGAAGCTGTCAAGTTCTACGCCAAGATGAACGGCGCCGTGGGTAACTTCAACGCCCATCTCATCGCTTACCCCGACTACGACTGGGAAGCTCACAGCAAGCGCGTGATCGAAGAACGCCTGGGCGTGACCTTCAACACGCACACCATCCAGATCGAACCGCACGACTACATGGCCGAACTCTTCCACGAGATCGAACGCGCCAACACGGTTCTCATCGACTTCGACCGCGACGTCTGGGGCTACATCTCCATGGGCTTCTTCAAGCAGAAGCTCAAGGAAGGCGAAGTCGGCAGCTCCACGATGCCGCACAAGGTCAACCCGATCGACTTTGAAAACTCCGAAGGCAATCTCGGCATCGCCAACGCTCTTCTGAATCATCTCGCCGGCAAGCTGCCGATCAGCCGCTGGCAGCGCGACCTTACCGACTCCACGGTGCTGCGCAATCTGGGTGTGGCCTTCGGCTACTGCTTTGTAGCTTACGCCGCTCTGGAACGTGGTCTCGGCAAGCTCGAACTCAACGAGCAGGTTGTTGCCGACGACATCAACCGCGCCTGGGAAGTGCTCGCCGAAGCCGTCCAGACCGTGATGCGCCGTTACGGTGTTCCGAAGCCCTACGAAAAGCTCAAGGCTCTGACCCGCGGTAAGGGCCATATGGATGCTCAGACCATGCGTGAATTCATCACCACGCTGGAAATCCCGGCCGAAGCCAAGGAACGTCTGATGGAACTGACGCCTGCGACCTACGTCGGCAAGGCCGAAGAACTCGCCATGCGCTGCTGATGAGCGTTTGATTCCGTTCTGAACGAACGACTCACCGACGCTGCTTCCGAGTGGAAACAGCGTCGGTTTTGTTTGCGCTCAAGGTAATACCGCAAGAAAACACCGAAAACAGCACAAATTGCTTCTCTGCCGTATCAAAGTCACTCCGATGCTCGGTTATAGTTGGAAAACCGAAAATAAGAACATCTCTGGGAGCATTTGACGTGAAAAAGCAGATTCTGACTGCGGCCTTGTTGTCGCTTCTCTCCGCGGGGCTCACCGCGGCCGAACTCACCGTGGCCGCCACCCCCGTTCCGCACGGCGATATTCTCCGTTTGGTCGCGCCGGACCTCAAAGCACAAGGGTACGACCTCAAGGTCGTCGAATTCTCCGACTTCGTGAGCCCCAACATCGCCCTTGACGCCAAAGAAGTCACCGCTAACTACTACCAGCACAAACCCTTTCTAGACGACGCCGTCAAGAGTCGAGGCCTCAAGATCGCCTCCGTTGCGCCGATTCACATTCTGCCGATGGCCGCATACTCCAAACGCGTCAAGTCGCTAAACGACCTGCCCAAGGGCGCGCGCATCTCCATTCCCAACGATCCTGCCAACGGCGGGCGCGCGTTGTTGCTGCTGCAGTCAGCGGGCGTCATCAAACTTAAGGACGGAGCCGGCGCCACCGCAACACCTTTGGACATCGCCGACAATCCCAAGCGTCTGCGCTTTACCGAAGTGGAAGCCGCACAGGTACCACGCACTCTCGACGATGTTGACGTCGCGATCGTCAACTCCAACTATGCTCTGGGCGTCGGCTTAAATCCGATCAAGGACTCCATCTACCTTGAAAACAAGGACAGCCCCTACGCCGTCGTTGTCGCCTGTCGCTTGGGCGACGAACAGAACCCGGCCGTGCAGGCTCTCGTGAAGGCGCTCACAAGCCCCAAGGTCAAGGAATACATGATCAACACCTACAAGGGCGGCGTGGTTCCGGTCTTCTGATCGAAACCTCACCTCCTCTTGAATAAGCCGTCCTCGTTTGGGCGGCTTTTTGTTGTGGCTTCTTGATTGCATCCATGTGTCGAGCACACGCGCTTTAACGAACAGGCCTTTGGCGACTCGGCTAAAATGCGGTGTCTCTGACGCAAACGCAGCCAAAAAAACATCGGGGCGTCGTTTCGTCTGATTTGTGTCGATTGCGCCTTCGCGCACAGACTTTTTCCTCTCAAAGTACAATGAAAGAAATTCGCACTCGCATCGCACCGTCCCCGACGGGCATGATGCACTTGGGCACCGCCCGTACCGCCATCTACTGCTGGGCCGTTGCACGTCACTTCGGCGGCAAGTTCCTGCTTCGTATCGAAGACACCGATCAGAAGCGCTCCACAGCAGAAGCCACGCAAGTCATTCTCGACTCGATGAAGTGGCTCAACCTCGATTACGATGAAGGTCCGATCTATCAGATGGATCGCCTGGAACGTTACCGTGAAGTCGTCGATGAAATGCTCGCCAAGGGTTTGGCATATAAGTGCTACGCCACGCCCGAAGAGCTCGACGCCATGCGTGAAGCCCAGCGCGCTGCCGGTATCAAGCCGCGTTACGACGGCCGCTGGCGCCCTGAGAACTGCGTGGGCAAGCCCATTCCCGAAGGCGTCAAGCCCGTCATTCGCTTCCGCAATCCCGACGACGGTGAAGTGACCTGGGACGACGCCGTTTACGGCCGCATCACCATCGCCAACAAAGAGCTCGACGACCTCATCATCATGCGCGACGGCATTCCCACTTACAACTTTGCCGTTGTGATCGACGATTGGGACATGAAGGTGAGCCATGTGATCCGCGGTGCCGACCACATCAACAACACGCCTCGCCAGATCAACCTCTACAAAGCTCTGGGCGCTGAAGTACCGGTGTTTGCGCACCTGCCGCTCATCAACGGTCCCGACGGCCAGAAGCTCTCCAAGCGCCACGGCTCGGTGTCCGTCATGGAATACGAAGCCCGAGGCTTCCTGCCCGAAGCCGTGTTCAACTACCTGGCTCGCCTCGGCTGGGGTCACGGCAATATGGAAAAGTTCACGCGCGAAGAACTCGCCGAAGTGTTCGAGTTGCGCGGCGTCTCCAAGGCTGCCGCTCGCATCGACTTCAAGAAGTTCGAATGGCTCAACGCTCAGTACATGAAGGAAGCCGACGACCAACGTTTGGCCGGACTCGTCAAAGCCCGCATTGAAAAGCGTGGCGGCGTCGTTGACGGCGGTCCCGATCTGGCTGGCGTCTGCGCCCTTCTTAAGACCCGTGCCGCAACGCTCGAAGCGCTTGCCGATCAGGCTCTCTTCTTCTACAAGCCCGCTGAGCCCACCGAAGAAGCCCTCCAGGCCGCTTTGACCGAAGAAAACCGCAAGGCGCTTGCCGCTTTTGTAGAAGGCATCAAAGCTCTTGAAAACTTCAAGGCTCCCGAAATCTATGGCGTCATCAAGAGCATCATGGAAGCCCAGGGCATCAAGATGGGCCCGGTTGCCACTCCGCTTCGCGTGCTCGTTTGCGGTGCCGACAAAGTCCCGCAGATCGACAAGACGCTGGAACTCTTCGGCAAGCAGACCGTGCTTGCCCGCATTGAAGAAGGTCTGAAAAAGGCCGGCTTCTAATTCGAGCCTTCCAAGAGCTCAAAGGCGCTGCTCCATTGTCGGAGGCGGCGCCTTTTTCGTTTCTGTTTCGTCACGCCGCTTGAAGCATTGTAAATAGCGACCAGAAAACGCCGATGGCCAAGAGCCAAAACAACACGGCACTCACCTTGTTGACCCAGAACAAAAACTTCTTGTTTTGCAGATGGTGTGAAGCAATGGCCGCCACGAAGCCGTAGCCAAGATGAACGGTGAGGCCCACGGCCGCGAAGATGCTTATCAGCGTCGTCATGCGGGAGACGTAGTCGTGCTGCGGCGTGATGAACTGCGGCAGCAGCGAGAGCAGGAACACGATCAGCATGGGATTTGTGGTCTGCAACAGCATCGCACCGACGTATGCCGAGCGCAGATTGTGCGAACGCACTTTGTCTTCCACCGCGGGATTGTTTCCGGCTGCAGTCAGATTAATGGGCTTGGCCTTCCAGTTCTTCCATCCGAACCAGACCAGCATCATCGCACCGACGGCCTGAAGTCCGTAAAACAGCGCAGGCGTAGCCTGAATGACGGCGCCCAACCCGGTAGCCGAAACAATTGACATCGCGATGATGCCTGTGCAGTTGCCCAACGGAGCCGCCCAAGCTCCGCTCTTTCCCAGTCTAAACGAGGAAGTAACGGTGTAGAGCACGCCGGCGCCCGGCGTCACACAGGCCACAAAGGCCACGAAGGCAAAGAACCAAAGATCGCTGCTCATGGATTTTGAGAACCAAGTTGGCGACGAAAGACACGCTCTTCACTATACGCCCCGCCAAAGATTCGTTGCTCTTTTGCGCTTTGACGCCGGACAAACTCCGTTGATTATGCGGCCAGCGCCTTGAGGATTTCCGCAGGAAAGTCCTGCAGTCGGTCAATCTTTCGCTCCCACGCGTCCGGGGTATCAATTTCTAGCAGCGTCCAGCCGTTATTTATGGCATCGCTTCGAATCGAGGCATGGTCGGACAACAAATCGATCAGTGCCGGAGGATCCTGATGCACACGACATTCGGATGCGCTTGCCTTCTGACAGATAAGTTCGTAGTGGTTGCGGATGTATTTTTCAGAAAAGACGACGGCAAAGGCAGCGGCGCGTCCTTCTCCCAATTCGCGAGCGAGCCCCCCTGCCTCGACAAACGGCAAAGACACGCCTTCAGCAATCAGAGACTGCCCGTTTTCGTCGGCAACGAGCGCCATTTCTCGCACAATGGGCCAGAGACGCTCAGCAATCGCGGCGTCATCTTCAGGCGTGAGACCTGCAAAATCCGAGTTACCGGACTTGATCAGGCCCATTTTGAGCAGATCCAGGGACACTACGCTCGCACCCGTGAGCCTGGCCAGATGTTTGGCAAACGTTGTCTTACCGGAGTGCGAGGCGCCTTGAAGGAAAAGGATCATCGGGAAAGAAGAGAGGAACGACTGAAAGTTGTAATTGAACCTGCATTATCCGCCTTTCACTCGACTTTTGTCCGTCTCGCTGCGCCATTTCGTCCGAGCTAGGTTTATCCTTATCGAACGTTCTCTTTTTTTCTCTAGACGTATGTCCGGAACTGCCTTGCAAGATGCCCTTCGCGGCGTGAAAGCCGCTCTGCCCTTTTGGCTGGGTTTCTTTCCGTTGGGCTTCATTCTGGGAGCTCAGGCTTGCCACAAAGGCATGAGCGTTCCAACTGCAGCAGCCATGTCCTTCTTCAACTACGCAGGCGGCAGCGAATTTGCCGCCGTCGCCCTTTGGACAGCAACTCCTCCGCTGCTTTTGATTGCCTTTACGACTTGGCTTATCAACAGCCGCCACATTGTGATGGGCATGGCACTGTCGCTCTACACCAGAAAACTTTCCACCGGCAAAAGTCTCTTTGCTTTCTTCCTCATGTGCGACGAAGTGTGGGCCGTGAGCATGCAGGAAATCTCAAGGAGAAAAGCCGCGGGCGTTCCGGAAGACGAATGTTTCTGCTACGCCTTTCATGTCGGCACGGGACTTGGCTTCTGGCTGCCATGGACATGCTCGACCGCACTGGGTGCCTTTATGGGCGGCACGCTGGGCGACCTCAACCAATGGGGCTTTTCAATGGCCTTTCCCGCTACCTTCATCACGCTCATCGTACTGATGTGGCCGGGATTCAAAAATGCGCTTCCTCTGACGGCAAGCGGTATCGTTTCGGCCGTCTGCAGCTTCTGGATAGCATCGCACTGGTGCGTCATTTTGGGAACGCTGACGGGGCTCGTGCTTGCAGCCTTTCTGCCTCTGCATTCAGAAAACCAAGCCGGCTAAGGAATTCTTATGGAAACACCGATTGCCGATATTTGGTCTCTGCCTAATGTTCGTGAGGCACTCACGATTTTTGCCATGTTCTGCGCCACCTATTCCACTCGCCTGATCGGATGGCTTCTGCTTCGAAACAGAACAATTTCACCGGCGTTTCGCCGTGCTTTGGAAGCTGCTCCGGGCTGCGTGATGGCCGCTATCGTAGCTCCGCAGTTCATGACCACCAATCCAATCACGATCACGGGGCTTTGCACCGCCGTGGCTGTCGCCGTATGGTCACGCAATATGGCCGCAACCGTGATTGTTTCGATGCTGGTGTATGCCGGATTGAACAACTGGCTCTGAGGCTGAAAAAACGAGTTTCGGAGTCGTTACCTCGTTTTCTATTCTGGAGCTATCGTTACCGAGTTTTTTTTCCTCAGTTTTCGTTCAAATTTGGAGTGATCTTGGAAAACAATCGGAGTTCAAAAAAGCAGAGACTTCGGATTTAATGAAGTTTCCCTCGAAAAGAATTTTCCTATAAAATCAAATGCTTACAAAAGTCTTAGATAAAAAGAAAGGTCCGCAGACTGCAGACCTCAACCTTTTTGATGGTGCGCCAGGCAGGATTCGAACCCACGACCCCCTGGTTCGTAGCCAGGTACTCTATCCAACTGAGCTACTGGCGCACATCTCAGATTTTTCCGCCTCGCTTTTTTGCGAAGCGGGGCGCATTGTATCGCCTGCTTTCGACTTATGCAAGTCTTTTTAAAAAATTTCTTGCTTACAGTTCAAATCGCCTCGAAACTGCCGTCGCATCGGGGATCCGACGCTCCCGTCACCACACCGTCGGCAGCCTGGCTCACTGCCCCCGCGTGACCCATCGTGTCGCTGAAAGCCTCCGTAAGCACTTCCACGTCGTGCCCACGCTCAATCAAACTTCTGACGACCCCTGCAGTAAACCGAGACTCCAAACGAAGCTTTGCGGTATTGTCGCCCCAGGTTCTGCCGATGAGCCAGCGAGGTTCAGCAATAGCCCGATCCAACGGCATGCCAGCCAAATGCCGCAGGATGACCGCGGCCTGCGTTTGCGGCTGTCCTTCTCCGCCCATCGTGCCGTAGGCAATCACGCGACCGTCATTGGTCACCGCCATCGCCGGGTTGAGCGTATGAAACGGCAGCGCTCCGGGACGCAATGCGCTCGGAAGTCTCTCGTCAAAGCTAAACGCACAACCGCGGTTTTGCATCGTCACGCCCGTGTCTTTGAGCACAAGGCCGCTACCGTACTCCCAATAGATGCTCTGAATGCAGCTCACCACCGTACCGTCCGTGTCGGCTGCACCGAACCAGACCGTATCGCCCATAGCCTGCTGTTCGTCAAAACAGCAAGCCTTGTCGGGATCAAAGGACTTGGCGAGGGTGTCGAGCGATTGCGCCGACAAAAAGCTCTGCGTGGAAGCCGTCATTGCTCGCGGATCACCCACGTGTTTGTTGCGCCAGGCAAAAGCAAGTTTCGTCGCTTCGACGGCCGCGTGCACAAAAGCCGCCGTATCATCGGGCTTG
>OJOK01000867.1_pt1 | contig 15188 bp, 13 predicted proteins | sample 1598051 | NCBI WGS metagenome assembly OJOK01 (sample SAMN01915205, study PRJEB22387) | human gut metagenome | isolation source: stool | host: Homo sapiens | place: USA
AACATAGTTGATTATAATGATCATTTAGGTTTGATAACTTTTATTACATTTATTTGTTTTGTTATAGTAGCTAACATGAATTGTTTTATATTCAATCCATCGTTTAGCGTTCCGATGTTTTTTCTTATTAGTCTTTTTATCGGAGCTATTTCATGCCGGCTGCAATATTATCAAAGATTTCACATATAAATATTTATGGCATTTTATTTAATTGGATCGTATATTAACTCTATTGACGACTCGACGATGCAGCAATTGAATGCTATGTCGGATCCAGCTGCAAATATCTATCAAGAATCTTTAATTAAGGGTTTTTTCAATTGTGGAATTGAATTAATTCCATACTCATTCAAGGTTGTATCAAAGAAGTTATACTCTCAATATAGCCTATTTTATAAGTCCTGGTGTTCATTATATCCAAATGTATCAATCAAGCCTCGGTCTTATATTAAAAATTTCATCGAATGCTATTTCTTTCTTTATAAATCATTAAGAAGTAAGCTACAACGAAATGATGTGATTATTTTATATTCATTGAATATTGCAGCAATTATTTCAACATTGGTAGCTTGTCGAAAATACCATAATAAAATATGTGTAATTATTACAGATCTACCATTGCACATGTCTACAAATGGATCCATTTTTTACCATATTATGAAATGGGTTGCTAATAAAATAATAAAATCGTGTATGCGGAAAATAACATGTTTTGGTATTTTGAGTGAATATATGTCTGAGTATCTCCCGAAACATGCAAACTACGTAGTCATTGAAGGTATTTATTCTCCTTGTAACTTAGTTAATATTCCTCAACCTAAAATAGACGGTCGAATTCTATATTCTGGAACCTTAGCAGAAAGATATGGTATCAAAAATTTGTTATTGGCTTTTAATTTATTAAAAAATGAAAATTATTCTCTGATTATATGTGGCAGAGGTGATTCAGAAGAATATGTAAAAAATATGGCAACGAAAGATCGTCGAATACAATATTTAGGATCTATACCTCATGATGAAATATTACAGCTACAACGGACTGCATCTTTATTAGTAAATCCAAGAACTCCAGAAGGTATATATACAAAATATTCGTTTCCATCTAAAACAATGGAATATCTTGCCTCAGGAACTCCTACTCTTTTATATGAATTGCCAGGAATTCCCAAGGAATATTACCATTATTGTTATTCATTAAATGATCAATCGATAACTGCTTTGGCCGAAAAAGTAGATGAAGTGCTTTCTCTATCTATAGAAGAACGGACAAAATTAGGGGAAAAGGCACAACAATTCATATTAGATACCAAAAATGCAACAATACAATGCACTAAAATTTTAGAACTAATTAAAAGAACATGAGTATTTTTACAGGAAAAGTCCTATTAATCACGGGAGGGACGGGATCGTTCGGTAACGCCGTGCTACGTCGCTTCCTCAATAGCGACATCAAGGAGATCCGCATTTTCAGTCGGGATGAGAAGAAGCAGGATGACATGCGTCATGCGTTACAGAACCCGAAAGTGAAGTTCTACATCGGCAATGTCCGCGACAAGTCATCGGTGGATATTGCGATGCGTGGCGTCGATTATGTTTTCGCAGCCGCAGCATTGAAGCAGGTTCCGTCGTGCGAGTTCTTCCCGATGGAGGCTACACGTACGAATGTCATCGGTACGGGTAACGTGCTGGAATCGGCCATTGAACACGGTGTGGAGAACGTCGTAGTCCTTTCTACAGACAAAGCCGCTTATCCGATCAACGCGATGGGTATCTCGAAGGCACTGATGGAAAAAGTGGCTATTTCCAAAGGCCGTGAATTAGGGGAAGGTGCCGCGACGACGATCTGCTGCACGCGCTACGGCAACGTGATGGCGAGTCGGGGAAGCGTTATCCCGCTTTGGGTGGAGCAGATGATGGAGGGTAAACCGATCACGATCACCGATCCGAACATGACCCGTTTCATGATGACGCTGGACGATGCCGTGGATCTGGTCGTCTATGCCTTTCAACACGGCCATAACGGGGATTTGTTCGTTCAGAAAGCCCCTGCTGCCACATTGAGTACCCTTGCCGAAGCCCTGAAGCAGATCTACGCAAAAGTGAACCCGAAATACGGTGAGACGGAGGTGAGGGTTATCGGTACGCGGCACGGCGAGAAACTCTATGAAACGCTCGTCACGCGTGAAGAGATGTCCAAGGCAATCGATATGGGCAACTACTACCGTATTCCGTGCGATACACGTGATCTGAATTATGACAAGTTCTTCACCAAAGGTAGCGAGGATATCTCGAAGATCGAGGATTACCACTCGCATAATACGCATCGTCTGGATATAGAGGGCATGAAGCAACAATTACTGCGCCTCCGTTTTATTCAGGAGGATCTGGGTATGATCGACCGCGCCAAGCCGCGTGACATTCGTTCGGAGTAACCTCTCTATATAAGAATACAGGCCATGCGTCCGGGCATAAAACGGATTGCGATCCTTACATCTCATTTCTTCGCGGCATTTCTTTCTGACAACCAGCCGCCCCACACAAAATGAACATATTAGTTACGGGAGCCAAAGGCTTCATAGGAAAGAACCTCCTTTCCCAACTGCGTAATATCCACGACGGTAAGGCGAAGAACTATGCCGTAGAAGGAAATCTTACGCTCTATGAATACGATCTGGACAGTACGCCGGAAGAACTGGACCTGTACTGCAAGAATGCGGACTTCGTTTTCAATCTTGCGGGTGTGAACCGTCCGCAGGACCCTGTGGAGTTTATGAAGGGCAATTTCGGCTTCGCGTCGACGCTGCTCGACACACTGAAAAAACACGGCAATACGTGCCCTGTGATGATCTCATCGTCGATCCAGGCGGCGCTGGACAACCCCTACGGAGAGTCCAAGCGTGCCGGCGAACAACTGCTGTTCGACTATGCAAAGGAGACCGGCGCCAAAGTATTGGTTTATCGCTTTCCGAACCTTTTCGGCAAATGGTGCCGTCCGAATTACAATTCGGCCGTAGCGACGTTCTGCAACAATATCGCCAACGACCTTCCGATCACGGTGAACGATCCGTCGGTGGAACTGCATCTGGTCTATATCGACGACGTGGTGGACGAACTAATCGGAGCGCTTACGGGCGATGAACACCGTGACGGGGATTTCTGTTATGTCCCCGCATCGCACCGGATTACATTGGGTGGGATCGTAGATCTGCTGCATTCGTTCCGGCGAATGACCGAAACGCTGGAGATTCCCGACACGACGAAAGACGGTTTTGCCAAGAAACTCTATTCGACCTATCTGTCGTACCTTCCGGCCGACCGGTTCGCTTACGACCTGAAGATGAATACGGATCCGCGGGGAAGCTTCACGGAGATTATCCGCACTGCTGACAGGGGGCAGTTCTCGGTGAATGTCTCCAAACCGGGTATCACCAAGGGCCAGCACTGGCATCACACGAAGAACGAAAAGTTCGTGGTGGTGCACGGACACGGATTGATCCAGCTGCGCAAGGTGGGCAAAGACGAACACGGCAACGATTACCCGGTGGTCAATTATGAGGTAAGTGGCGAAAAGATCCGGGTCGTGGAGATGATTCCGGGTTATACGCACAACATCGTCAACCTCTCCGATACGGAGGATCTGGTTACTTTCATGTGGTGTAACGAGTGTTTCGACCCTGCAAAGCCCGACACCTATTTCGAGCCGGTAGAATAACAACAGTACAATGAATACAATCAAACTTGACTATTCGGACGTAAAGTTTGCGGATAACGGCAAACTCAAATTACTGATCATCGTAGGCACACGCCCGGAGATCATCCGTCTGGCAGCGGTCATCATGAAATGCCGCAGGTATTTCAATACGGTTTTGGCGCATACAGGGCAGAACTATGACTATAATCTGAACGGGATTTTCTTCAAAGACCTGAGCTTGGAAGACCCGGAGGTGTATATGAATGCCGTCGGCGACGATCTGGGTGCAACGGTTGGCAATATCATCAACTGTTCCTACAAGCTGATGGTCACAATTAAGCCCGATGCACTGCTGATCCTGGGCGACACGAACTCCTGCCTATCGGCCATTGCCGCCAAACGGCTCCATATTCCGATCTTCCATATGGAAGCGGGTAACCGTTGTAAGGACGAATGCCTGCCGGAGGAGACCAACCGGCGGATTGTGGATATCATCTCGGACGTGAATATGTGTTATTCGGAGCATGCACGACGCTATCTTGCTGAGAACGGGCTTCCGAAAGAGCGCACCTATGTTACGGGCTCCCCGATGGCTGAAGTCCTGCACGCGAATTTGAAGGAAATCGAGGCCTCGGACATCCACCGGCGTCTTGGACTGGAGAAGGGGAGGTACCTGCTGCTGTCGGCCCACCGCGAGGAGAACATCGATACAGAGAAGAATTTCCTGAGTCTGTTCAACGCAATCAATGCGCTGGCTGAGAAATACGACATGCCGATTCTCTACTCGTGCCACCCGCGCTCGAAGAAACGTCTGGAGCAGTCAGGGTTTGAACTGGACAAACGGGTAATTCGTCATGAACCGTTGGGCTTCCACGACTACAACTGCCTTCAGATGAATGCCGCAGCGGTGATTTCGGACTCGGGGACGCTGCCCGAGGAGTCATCGTTCTTCCTGTCGGTAGGCCATCCCTTCCCGGCCGTCTGCATCCGCACCTCGACGGAGCGTCCTGAGGCGTTGGACAAGGGCGACTTCATCCTGGCAGGCATCGATGAAAAATCGCTTTTGCCGGCTGTGGAAACGGCGATCGGAATGAACGACGCGGGCAATTATGGAATCCCCGTTCCGGATTACACCGATGAAAACGTCTCGACGAAAGTCGTTAAGATCATTCAGTCCTACACTACTGTCGTAAACAAAATGGTCTGGAGAAAAGAATAGAATACGATTATGAATATGAAATTGAGAAACGTACCGTTCTCGCCTCCAGACATGACCGAGGCGGAAATTACAGAAGTTGCGAATGCTCTTCGCTCAGGATGGATTACTACCGGCCCGCGAACCAAAGAGTTTGAAAGACTGATCTCGATGTGTTGCCAGACTGAGAAATCGGTTTGTCTGAATTCTGCAACTGCTTGTATGGAGTTGATTCTCCGGGTACTTGGAGTTGGACCAGGTGACGAAGTCATCACGTCAGCCTACACTTATACAGCTTCAGCCAGTGTAATCTGTCACGTCGGAGCCAAAGTTGTTTTAGTCGATACAGCTCCTGGGACGTTTGAAATGGATTACGACAAACTCTCCCAAGCAATAACCGAAAAAACCAAGGTTATTATTCCGGTTGATTTAGGTGGTGTCATTTGCGATTACGATAAAATTTTTGCCGCCATAGAAAATTACAAACACCTTTTTAATCCTGCCAACGATATCCAAAAGGCTTTCGGTCGCATAGTCGTAATGGCAGATGCCGCCCATGCCTTCGGAGCACAGTGGCATGGCCGGATGTGCGGAGAGATTGCAGATTTTACCTCCTTTTCATTTCACGCTGTGAAGAACCTTACGACCGCTGAAGGCGGGGCGCTTACATGGCGATCTATTTCTGGTATTGATAACGAGTGGTTGTATAAGCAATTCCAGTTACTCTCATTACATGGTCAGAATAAGGATGCTTTGGCCAAAACCCAACTTGGAGCTTGGGAGTATGACATTATTGCCCCCAATTTCAAATGCAACATGACCGATATTATGGCAGGGATCGGATTAGCACAGTTAAAACGTTATCCGGAAATGTTGCACCGACGTCGGGAAATAATCGGTCGTTATGACGAAGCGCTGAAGAATTCGAATGTACAAGTCCTCAATCATTACGATCCGGATCATTCGTCGAGCGGCCACCTTTATATCGTGCGCCTGCTGGATATGGATGTGGCAGAACGCAACGAAGTTATTGTCAAAATGGCAGAACACGGAATTGCCTGCAACGTTCATTACAAACCGCTTCCGATGATGACTGCTTACAAGGCTCTCGGGTTCGATATTACCAATTATCCGAATGCCTACAATCAATACCGCAACGAAGTAACGCTTCCATTGCATACCCGTCTCACCAACGAAGATGTGGAATTCGTCATCTCAAATTTTGTCGATATCATTTCCCGATAAAGTTATGTACAAACATTTCTTCAAGCGGTTGTTCGATCTGATAATTGCTTTGTTTGCATTACCCTTTGTGCTGCTTCTTATTCTAATCATGGTACCATTGATTTGGCTGACTGATCGAGGACCGACTTTTTATAATGCGCAACGTGTTGGATTGAATGGTAAAATATTCAAAATGTTCAAATTCCGTTCAATGAAAGTGAATGCTCCCGATATACGTAATACAGATGGGTCTACATTTAATTCCAGTGATGATCCGCGTGTGACTCGTATAGGACGTTTTATACGGAAAACCAGTATAGATGAAATTCCTCAGATTCTCAATGTCTTGATTGGTGATATGAGTTTTGTCGGTCCCCGCCCTGTATTACCGGGCATACCTTATGCCGAATACGATGACGTTCGGCGCAAACGCCTAACCGTACGACCCGGTATTACAGGATATAGCCAGGCCTATTTTCGTAATTCTGTTGGTCAAGAGGAAAAATTTCTGCAGGATTGTTATTATACCGATCATGTATCTCTCCTTTTCGATTTGAAAATCTTATTTCACACGGCATATTCGGTGTTAAAACGAGAAAATGTTTTTGTAAAAGATAAAAAGGCTGAATAAAATGAGCCGTCTATTAATTCTTGGTGCATCCACTTTGCAACTCCCTGCAATTCTGAAAGCCAAAGAAATGGGGCATTATGTTGCAGTTGCCGATTATAATCCGCAAGCTATTGGGATTCTTTTTGCAGACGAGTTTTTCCCTGCTAGTACTATTGATATAGAGGCGATTTGTCAAGTTGCAGAAACATTCCATCCTGATGGAATTATGACTCTAGCAACAGATATGCCAATGCGATCGTTGGCGGCAGTAGCCGAAAAATTTGGCCTACCCGGCATTTCTGTACAAACAGCTTTACGTTGTACTGACAAAGGTGAAATGATTCGAGCTTTCAAAGCTGACGGCGTAGCTTCACCTTGGTATCATATAGTTGAAAATGAATCAGTATTAAAATCCATTATTTCGGAGTTAAGTTTTCCATGCATTATCAAACCTACGGATAATGCCGGTAGTCGAGGAGTCATATTGGTTCATGCGGTTGAAGAATTGTCAAGAGCATACCGATACAGCCGGGAACAATCCCGCCATGGTACCGTAATCATTGAAGAGTATATGCAGGGGCCGGAGGTAAGTGTAGAGGTGATGACTGTTGACGGAATACCTCATATTCTTGCTGTTACAGACAAGTTGACTACGGGAGCTCCCTATTTTGTCGAAATGGGGCATAGTCAACCATCCCGATTATCCAAAACAACAATTGATACTATCAAGGATTTAGCGGTCAAAGCAATTCGAAGTGTCGGAATCAATATGGGACCTGCTCACGTTGAAATGATTGTTACCGCTCAGGGGCCGAAGATGGTCGAGTTAGGAGCTCGAATGGGAGGGGACTGTATCACGACGCATCTTGTACCTCTTTCAACGGGAATAGATATGGTAAAGGCAACTATTGACATTTCCTTAGGATTGTATCCCGATATTGAACCCAAATTCGAACAGGGTAGTGCCATTCGTTATTTTCAAGTTTGTCCAGGGAAAATTTATTCTATTGAAGGTATAAATGCTGCACGAAAAATTGCGGGTATATGCGATATCATCTGTACAAAAAAAATCGGAGATCTTGTCACAGATATTCATAGTAGTATCGACCGTATGGGATGTGTAATTGCTCAAAGGGGAGATGCTGCTGCGGCAATCGAGGCATGTGAACAAGCGATGAAACAAATCAAAATAGAAATATATGAAGAAAAATCTGGCAAATAAACGATTGTTGCTGCTCGGCGGCAGTCTATGGAAAAAAGCGATTCAGGATTTCGCCCAAGAGCAAGGAATTATACTGATCGCTACTGGGAATAACCATAATGCTGGAATATTTGAAATTGCAGATGAGTGCTATGACGTAGATTCCACAAATACAGAGGCTATGAAACAACTCATTCGGGAGAAACGGATTGACGGAGTTTATATGGGTGGGAGTGAATCAGTCATTTCGACGGCTTGTGGTTATCTTCAGGAACTTGGTCTGCCATGTTACTGTACCAGAGAACAGTGGGAGTATTTGCAAAACAAAGAGCATTTTAAACGATTATGTATCGAGTATGGCCTGCCGGTTGTTCCGAAATATGATTATGAATTGGAGAATCCCAAACGCAATATTCCCGATAGTGCATTTCCTGTAATTACCAAACCAACGGATGGTTGTGGTAGCAGTGGCTTTTCCGTTTGCCGAAATTCTGAAGAGTTGAGAAAAGGTTATGCGATTGCACGTCAGGCATCGCCCACAGGCAGCGTCATTGTGGAAAAATTTGTAAAAAACGATGGCGTTGTGGTGTTCTATACTTTCAGTAACGGCAAGATGTATTTTTCTGGTTTGGAAGACAAATATCCAGTGAAATACCAAAAGCAAGGTAGCTATGTTGGAGGTTTGTTTGTATTCGAGAGTAAACTTACTCAAGAATTCCGTCTACATTTTGACGAAAAAATTGCAGAGATGTTTCAATCTATCGGCATTCGAGAAGGCAGTGTTTGGATTGAAGTTTTTCATGATGGAGAAAATTACTATTTTAATGAAGTAGGATTTAGATACGGTGGATCGGTTTCAATATACCCAGTCGATTATTTTTATCAAATTAATCAAGTCGCAGCGGATATTCATTATGCATTAACTGGCGAAAGTTGTATCTCCGAACACACCTCATTAATTCGGAGTACCCTGCCTCGAAAGAAATATTATTGCATATATCCGGTTCATATCAATGCTGGAACAATTTCTAGTATTTCAGGTTTAGATAAAATTGCTCAGTTAGAAAACATAGTTTATCTAGCCACGACTAAATATCTTCATGATCGGATTGAATCCTCGGGATCATTCTCTCAAGTTTTTGCATTGGTTCATTTTGTTTGTAATACAACTGAGGAATGTATACAAACCATAGATCGGATTCACCAAATGCTGGTTGTTTTTGACGAGCATGGGAATAACATGGTGAATCGAATGCTGGACGTCGGAAAAATAATTTTCTAATGGAAGGGCAATGAATAATACTATATCAATAAAAATTATAACTCAAGAAGATGTAGCTGCAATTTTTGATAGTCATGCAGATCGACTCTTCGAAATTGTTGAAGACGCTTTTCTTAAAGCTTCAAAAGGAGAGGTTCTTTTTCCTGATAAAATATCTCAGATTTTTGACACACAGACACAAAATCGGATTAACTGTATGCCGGCTACTTTATTGGGAAATAAAGTAGCCGGATTAAAGTGGGTTTCCGTTTTTCCAACCAATGCTCCGAAAGGCATTCAGAATGTGACGGGGGTTATGTTGTTGTCAGAAATCGAAACCGGATTCCCAATCGCTGTAATCGATGGAACACTTTGCACACAACTTCGGACAGCGGCCGTAGGATGTGTCGCAGCCAAATATTTGGCACCCAAAAAGGTGGAAACAGTTGGATTTATTGGAGCCGGAGAAGAGGCTCGGATGCACTTTACACTGCTGAAACATCTCTTCCCATCGATCAGAACCTGCAAAGTTGCTTCCCGGCACAGTGCAACCGAAGACCGATTCATAGCCGAATTTGATAAAATAATTCCGGATGTTCATTTTATCGCCTGCCGAGGCGATAATTCGCAGGCCGTGGCAGATACCGATATCATCGTAACAGCCATTAGCGGACAAGCACCGGTACTGAAGGCTCGGGATGTTCGGGCCGGAATGCTTTATATCCATGTAGGAGGTTGGGAGGATGAATATGGTGTGGCCCTCAAAGCCGATAAGATCGTATGTGATGATTGGAATGCTTCCAAGCACCGCACCCAGACGATTTGCCGCATGTATAAAGAGGGATTACTCAAGGATAAAGATATTTATGCCGATTTAGCGGAAATTATCGCTGGTCAGAAAAAGGGACGGGAGAGTGACGAGGAGTTTATCTATTTCAATTCAGTAGGTCTTTCTTACATCGATTTGAATTTTGCCCATGAAATCTATCGCGAGGCTAGCTTATTAGGTTTAGGGCGTGATATCGTGTTGGCAGAATCGGATCGAGTGGACTACCGTTGTTTTATTTAAAAATACTGCGAGTGAAAATACTTTATCTGCCAGCTTATTTTTATCCGGAGCAGGCGGCAAGTGCTTATTTAAGCGACAACCGAAATCAAGCTTTTGCTGATGCAGGGTTCGACATGGTGGTTTATACACCGGTTCCGACACGAGGTATTTCCATCGAAGAACGAAAAAAATACAAACACCGAAAGGCTGATTCGATGTATGGCGGCCGAATGATCGTATATCGGTTCTCTCTGATGCGTGAAGGTGGAGGTCCGATAGTGCGTGCGTTACGCTACAGTCTGTCGTGCATCCGACAATTTTATTGGGGATGTTTTGCCCAGGAGGCTCGGCAATGCGATGTAATGTTTATTTCCAGCACACCACCTATCCAAGGAGCAATGGCTGCATTGATTAAGAAAATACGGCGCATCCCACTCGTTTACAGTCTTCAGGACATTTTCCCCGATTCCTTGGTTGGAACGGGCATGGCAAAAAAAGGTGGGGCATTGTGGAAAGTCGGTCGGATGATTGAAGATTTTACCTATCGGAATGCCGACCGGATCATCGTCATCTCTGAGGATTTCAAACGCAATATTATGGCCAAGGGTGTCCCAGAGTCCAAAATCGAGGTCATATACAATTGGGTTGATGAAACTGCTATTATCCCGATACCACGGAATGAAAATCCCCTTTTTGCCGAATTTGGATTGGATCAAAACAAGTTTTATGTTGTATATGCAGGGAATTTGGGTAGTGCTCAGAATATTGATATTTTACTTGAGGCTGCAAACTTATTACACGATAATTCTGATATACAATTTTTGGTTTTTGGGGCAGAGAAACAAGCTGAGCCATACATCACAAAGGCCAAACACATGCAACTCTCCAATTTAAAATTTTTACCACTTCAACCGTATGAAAAGGTTTCGTGTGTGTATAGTTTGGGTGATGTCGCAGTTGTATCATGCAAACAAGGATTTGGAGACATTGCAATGCCTAGTAAAACATGGAGCATTATGTCTGCAGGAACTGCTGTATTGGCTAGTTTTGATAGAGGGACTGATATGCAATATATTATCGAAAAGAATCGTCTTGGAGTATTTACAGAAGCTGAAAATATTCAGGAATTTGTCAAGGCAGTACATATTTTATATTCTAATCCGGAGGAGTGCGTTCAAATGGGAAAACGAGGTCGTTGTTATATTCTAGAACATCTAACTCGGGAAGTTGGAACTCGTAAATATATTGGCGTTATTGAATCTATTGTTGGGCACTAAGTTTACAGTTTTCATTACATTCACATTAGCTGTCGATAATGTATGTTAGCACAACCCAATTTTCCAATAAATTGATATTTGGAAACATCAAAAATAATTCGTATTTTTACATTTCTAGCATAGAGATGTAATGTGGAGTAAAATGGCCGCTACAACCTCGTGACCTCAAAAACAAAGAATGGCCATAACATATTGATACATAAAGAACAAAGGTAGTAGATCCGAGTTTGTTTTCGATTCAAAAATCAGTAATCTATTGTAAATACCTTCTTTGTAAAAATAGAATCAATCAAGCTGATTGTGTGACCTAATCAATTGTATATTTAAGGGGTAAAATGACTTGTGTAGCCTAGTGGAGTTGATTAGCATATTGAGATTTTCGGGAAGTGTATCAAAATTCACTTGACTCATGAAAGGCCTAGTATTAGCGGGCGGGAGCGGCAGCCGCCTGTATCCGATCACGAAAGGTGTCAGCAAGCAGCTGCTTCCGGTCTACGACAAGCCGATGGTCTATTACCCGCTCTCGGCGCTTCTTCTTGCGGGCATCCGCGAAATCCTCGTGATCTCGACTCCGGAGGACCTTCCGGGTTTCCGGCGTCTGCTGGGCGACGGCTCCGACTACGGCGTGCGTATCGACTACGCGGCACAGCCATCTCCGGACGGTCTTGCACAGGCTTTTCTGATCGGCGAGGATTTCCTCGGCGGCGATTCCGCGTGCCTCGTTCTTGGCGACAACATCTTCTACGGTTCCGGTTTCACGGGTCTTCTTCGCGAGGCCGTCCGTACGGCCGAGGAGGATGGCAAGGCCACGGTCTTCGGCTACCGCGTCGACGATCCGGGCCGCTACGGGGTCGCGGAGTTCGACGATAAGGGCAACTGCCTTTCGATCGAGGAGAAACCCGCCCATCCGAAGTCTAACTACGCAGTCGTGGGCCTGTACTTCTATCCGAACAAGGTCGTGGATGTGGCCAAGGGTATCCGGCCCTCGGCGCGCGGGGAGCTTGAGATCACGAGCGTGAACCAGTGTTTCCTGCAAAGCGGCGAGCTGAAGGTGCAGACGCTCCAGCGCGGCTTCGCATGGCTGGATACGGGCACGCACGACTCCTTGGCCGAGGCCTCGATCTTCGTGGAGGTCATCGAGAAGCGTCAGGGACTTAAGATCGCCTGTCTGGAAGGCATCGCCTACCGCAACGGGTGGATCACGGCGGACAAGCTGCGCGCACTTGCCGAGCCGATGCTCAGGAACCAGTACGGACAATACCTTTTGAAACTCCTCGACGAAAAATAATCCCATGAAAGTTCTGACAACCGCCATAGACGGCGTTGTTATCCTAGAGCCGGAGGTTTTCGGCGACGCGCGGGGCTACTTCTTCGAGAGCTACTCGCAGCGCCGTTTCGACGCAGAGGTCCGTCCCGTGCGCTTCGTGCAGGACAACGAATCGCACTCACGCTACGGCGTGCTGCGGGGCCTCCATTTCCAGAAAGGGCGGTACTCCCAGTCGAAACTCGTCCGCGTGGTCCGGGGCCGCGTGCTCGACGTCGCGGTGGATATCCGCCGCGGCTCCCCCACGTTCGGCCGCCACGTGGCGGTGGAGCTGACGGAAGACAACAAGCGTCAGTTCTTCATTCCGCGGGGCTTCGCGCACGGCTTCGCCGTGCTGAGCGACGAAGCGACGTTCCAATACAAGTGCGACAACCCCTACGCCCCCGAATCGGAGGGCGCCATTGCATGGAACGACCCGTCGCTGGGTATCGACTGGCGTCTGGCCCCCGAAGATGTCGTCCTCTCGCCCAAGGACAGCGCCCACCCGCTGCTGTCGGAGGCCGGGGAACTGTTCGACTATAACGAAGACTATTATGCTTAATATCCTGATTACGGGCGCGAACGGTCAGCTTGGCAGCGCCCTGCGGCGTCTGGGCTGTGTCTCGCCCCACAACTATATCTGTACGGACGTCGCGGAACTAGACATCACCGATGCGGCTGCCGTCCTGCGAACGGTCGAGGAGCGGCGCATCGACGTTATCGTAAACTGCGCGGCCTACACCGACGTGGAGCGGGCCGAGGAAGACGAACCGACGGCGGAGCTGCTGAACCACAAGGCCGCGGGCAATCTGGCAGCTGCGGCCAAGGCGACGGGCGCGACGCTGTTCCACGTCTCGACGGACTACGTCTTCGACGGCACGGCCCATACGCCCTACAGGGAGGATACGGCTCCCTCGCCGCTGGGGGCGTACGGGCGCACGAAACTTGCAGGCGAACGCGCCGTCATGGCGTCCGGGTGCCGGTATCTGATCTTCCGCACGGCGTGGCTCTATTCGGAGTACGGACACAACTTCCTGAAGACGATGCTGCGTCTGACTTCGGAGCGGGATACGCTGCAGGTGGTCTTCGACCAGATCGGCACTCCGACCTACGCCGGGGACTTGGCGCTTGCGATCTTCTCGATCATCGAGTCGGAACGCTACGCGGGCAACGAGGGCGTGTACCACTTCACCGACGAGGGCGTCTGCTCGTGGTACGACTTCGCGACGGAGATCGCCGCGGCCGCGGGTCACGACTCATGCCGCATCATCCCCTGCCACACGTCGGAGTTTCCGACCAAGGCCCAGCGCCCGGCCTACTCGGTGCTGGACAAAACCAAAATCAAGACCACCTTCCAGATGGACATCCCCCACTGGAGGGAGGCTATGATCTACTGCCTGAAACAACTCGCCGAATAATCCAATCACTATGCAACGCACTATCCTCATCACGGGCGGCGCGGGCTTCATCGGCAGCCACCCCTGCGTCGAGCTGCTTGAGGCGGGCCACGACGTCGTCATTCTGGACGACCTGTCCAATGCGTCCGGTACGGTCATCGACAAGATCGAGACCATCACGGGCAAGCGCCCCGCGTTCTATCAGGCGGATGCGAAGGATCCCTGGAGTTATCTGTGGGTGGGATTTGCCGGAAGCCGGGCAGAAGAATATTTACACAGCATGGGACTGTCAGACAGACATCCTATTTTTTCATGTGATAAATCAGAGGAACTATATTCCATTGTCCGGGATATGATGGAGCATAATACCTTTGGCATTGCGGATGATCTGCGGCGGAACGGACTGCTGGGAGTATTTCTGTCGGTGATCGCCGACAGCGCCGGTGTGGTGGCAAGAGAGGAAGAGGATAAGGGGAACCAGTATGTGAAAAAAGCGGTTTCCTTTATCCAGAGCAACTACTGTAACCCCATCAAGGTCACGGATGTGGCGGACTATGTGTGTATCAACCGCAGCTATTTATATACGCTGTTCCAGAACTATCTGGGGATGTCTCCCCAGCAGTTCCTTACTACCTTCCGTATTACTAAGGCGAGAGAGCTTCTGGACTCCACGAATTATCCTATCGAGAGTATTGCATTGTCCTGCGGATACAGCGATGCCCTGGTATTTACCAAGGCCTTTCACGCTATGAAGGGAATGTCCCCTTCGAAATACCGCAAGGAAAGTCATAAGGAGAGCACAAAAGAACAGCTCCAGGAGGTCGAGGGCCTGATCGCCCGGCTCCTGAAGCCATAGATGAAACTATAAAACCAAACAAGAAAGGGTGCCGCTGTGCGACACCCTTTTGTATTTGACTATTTCTTACTTTCCAGATTTTTCTCTACATACTCCAGAATATAGAAATTATCCTCCGGCATCTG
>OJOK01000886.1_pt1 | contig 14915 bp, 10 predicted proteins | sample 1598051 | NCBI WGS metagenome assembly OJOK01 (sample SAMN01915205, study PRJEB22387) | human gut metagenome | isolation source: stool | host: Homo sapiens | place: USA
ACCTTTTCAAAGCTCTGGGTGGCGGCTGGGCGGAATAACCCTGCCGGCTTCTTTGGTTTATCGGTATGCCCGGATCCCTGCGGATCCGGGCTTTTTATTTCCGGGACGCCGTTTCGGGGAAGATGTCACGAAAACTCTTTTTGCCATGCTCCTACGAAACGTCCTTTCCCGGGAAAGTTCTTACCGCCGGGCCGTGATTCGGAGTCAGGGAATCGGAATAGTGCCGGCCTGCCGATGCCCTTGTGCGGGTCAGATCAATCCCTGGCTTTTTTCTTCCCCCATTTGGGGCGGATGTCGAGGAATATTTCGAAATTTATCCCCGGCATGGGGCGTCCCAGCACGGAAACATACTCTTCGTCGAAGAGGTTTTTGACGGCGGCCTTGACCGAAAGATCGGCCCAGCGCGCGGAAAACAGCTTTTCGAGTGTCACGTCGTTCATCAGGTAGTAGGGGACGTTGCCCGTGTAGGTGAAGGCGTTGCTCGTCATGGTGAACCGCTCGCTGTAATAGCACCACTTGTATAGCAGGCGCCAGCTTTTGTAGGCCAGACGCCCCGTCACCGCGGCCGAATATACGGGCACGTAGGGGAGTTGCCTGCCCAATGACCGGTCGCCCTTGCTGAACGCTTCGCCCCGGTTGACCGAGGGCGTCCACGAGAAGTTGCCGTCCAGCCCCAGCTGCCACTCCTTGGAGAGCATACGGTCGTACCCGGCTTTCAGTTCCACGCCGTAAGCGTGTACGTCCTTCATGTTGAGCGGCGTCCAGTAGTTGGTGTTGCCGCCCAGCGGCAGCCAGAGAATCCAGTCGTCGATGTAGGAATCGAACCATGTCGCCTCGCCGTGCAGCGAATATACTCCTTCCTTCCCTATGGCAAACGATATCCCGCCGTCGTACGAGAACCCCGATTCCGGCACGAGGTCGGTGTTCCCGCCCGGCTGGAAGTAGAGGTCGTTGAGCGTGGGATAACGGTAGTTGCGCGATACGGAGGCTTTTGCCCGGATCGTCCCGCGTTTCGAGATCAGGTAGTCCGCATAGAACGCCGGGATGAGCGGCGTCCACTGCGCGCCGTACATCTCTTCGCGCAGCGTGACGGACAGCCCCAGCCGTTCGGTGGGCATCCATTTGGCCGTGATGCTGGCCGAAAGCTCCGTGCGCGCGTGGTCGTACCCGACGGTCTTTCGGTTCATGTCCTGCGAGATGATCCTGCGGTCGTTGTTCGTGACGAAATGCTGGTGCAGGTCGGCCTGTGCCGTGAAGAGCCATTTGCGGCCTATGTAGTATTCCCCTTCGCCCGAGACGAAGAGCGTGTGGTACCAGTTCCGGGAGTTGGTCATGTATTCCAGTTTCCCGTTGCCCACGTCGTTGGCGTAGTCGTAGGCGAACCAACTGTAAATGTATCCGGCCTTGGCCGCGACTTTCCAGTTCCGGCGCAGGTGATCCCACGACAGCACGCTGCGCAGCGTGCGTTCGCGCTGTTCGTTGATGAATTTCTTCGGATCGCCGTAATCGGTCGTCATGCGCCCCAGCCCGCGCTTCGAGGCGATCAGCCAGGCGTTCAGGCCGAACCGGTCTCCGTTGCCCGTGTTGTAATAGGCCTCCTGCAACAGGTGGAAGTCGCGGAAAGCTCCGTCGTCGTGCTTTTCGCGGGGATAGTACGAACCGATGATGTTGTGCTCGTCGTCGTAGATGTTTTCCTTCTTGTCGTGGTTCCGGTAGGAATATTCGTTGGGGGACGACGAATATACCACGCGCGTGGAGGTCTGCCAGCGGTCGTTGCCGTAGGTGAGACGCAGGAATTCGTCCGTCGTCCAGAATGACCCGATGCCCTGGGTGTATTGCAGCCCGAAGCCCTGCGTATCGGCGGGTTTGGTCGCCAGCATGACCGCACCGCCCAGGCCGCCGCCCGTGACGTTGACCGACGAGGTGCCGTGCAGCAGTTGTGCGTCGTCGACGAAGTAGGAGGGAATCATCGAGAAATCGGTCATGCCCAGCATCGGCGAGTTGATACGCATGCCATTCCACACCACCTGCGTATGCGAAGGGCCCGTGCCGCGGAATGCGACCGTCGAAAGCGTCGCCCGTCCGTATTGCTTGATGAAGATTGACGAATTGAATGTCAGCACGTCGGCCATCGACAGGGCAATGTTCTCGTGCAGGACGAGCGTGTCGAGCTGCGTTTTCTGAACGCCTATTTCTTTCATGGGCTTCACGCCCGTCACCCCGACTGCGCGGATGGGCAACACCAGCGACGGATTCTCGTTCCACCACCCTCCGTCCGACTGCGCCTTGTCCTGGGCGGCGGCGCTCCACCAGAGGGCGATGCTGAACAGCGGAATTAGGAGTCTCTTCATTGCTTCGCGTGTTTGTCGGGTTATCGTTTCCAGCAGAAGGCGCCCGGGGTAACGCCCGCGTAAAATTCGTCTACCGCGTCGCCGTCGGCCGTATAGCGGTAGACGATCCCCTGCTGCTGGTAGTCGAGGGCGTCGGCCACGTAAACGTCGCCGTTGTCCGGGTCGACCGTCAGCCCGTAATATTTCGTCTCCCGGTATTCGAGGAACGGGCGCGCCGGGAGCTGCTCGGCAGCTACGGGCATGCGCCAGACATCCTTGTTGATCCAGTACAGCGTGTCGCGCGTGCCGTTGAGCTGCACTTCCGAGGGTGCATCCCCCTCTCTGAAACGGAACTGCTTTTCCAGGCGGAACGAGGCGGCGTCGATGCGGTACAGTGCCGGAACATCATATCCGTAGGGGCTGCCTTCGTAACCGCCGTCGGTGATCGTCCACAACTTGTCGTTGGCATCCAGTACCAGCGATGTGGGTTGTACGCCGACGACCAGTTCGTCCACCACCCTGTCGGTTCGGGTGTCGATCTTCAGCAGCCGGTTCTGGTACGACCAGCAGTTCACGTAGACGTATTGCCCGTACTGTACCATCTGCTCGGTCGATCCCGATCCGGGTGTCATGCCGGGACACTCGATGTAGCCCGTGATCTCGTACCGCCTGGGGTTGACGATGAAAATGCGGTTGTCCCAGAGCTGGGTCACATAGGCCTTTTCGTCGGAGACGAAGTGGATGTACCGCGGCGAGGTGAGGTTCGTGATGCGGCCCACCTCCTTGAATGTACGGAGGTCGATTGCGAAGACGACATGCGAATTGTTCACGACGATCCATCCCAAATCGTTGTGGATGGTCATCGACTGTGCCACGTCGCCCAGCTTCATGGCGTTGGCACGGTAGAAAACCTCGTTCTCGACCTTTTTCGTTGCCGGGTCGTAATAGGAGAGCGTGGCGTTGCCGTACTGGAAATTTCCCTCGTTGGTGATGAACAACCCCGGCCCCGTCGCGGCGAACTCTTCCATGTCTGCGTAGTCCCACTTCATGCAGCCGCCCAGTGCCGGCAGGCACAGGATCACGGGCAGGATATGTCGTAAAATCCGTTTCATGCGTCGAAAATTAAAGAAACGGCCCGCCCCACCTCTTCCCTGGTACGGGGCTGCAGCCGGCTGCATCGGATGTCCGGTGCGGCCTTCGTATTTGTCAAACTGATTTTACATCCGGGAATATGCCTTGCCGGCAGGCTCTTCATGCCGATCACGATCCATTCCCCTGGATTGTAAAATCATTGCAACGGCAGGTCTTCTGACTCGTTCCCGTCGAGACGCCTTCCCGGCCGGACTGGGGCCAGTGGCAAAAGATTGTCAGGACTTGTTGTGCCATTTCGGGTGGCAGGAACTCACAGCAGAGGGAACTGTTGCCGATTTTCACGGCATTCCCTTTTAATCGGTCAGGGGGTTGCGGAACCCCTTTGCGAACCATTGCGCAACAAAAGTATAAAAAATTCGGGTTCGCAAGGCCTTATAACGAAAAAAGGTCGCCGTATGGCGACCTTTCCGAGCCGAAACCGGGACTTGAACCCGGGACCTCTTCATTACGAGTGAAACGCTCTACCAACTGAGCTATTTCGGCTTACCGAGAACATTAAGCTCTCTTTGGGATTGCAAATATCTGAAAAAAATATTTTTCTCGCAACAATTTTCGGAAAATTCTCGCATTTCTTGCTATATTCGCGTCAAAACTAACCGAAAACAGACCGGGTTATGATTACTTTCCTGGGGTGCCTGGGGCTCCTCATGGCAGCATATTTCACCTACGGACGCTATCTCGAACGCCTGTGCGGCGTGGATGCTGCGCGGCCTGTGCCTTCGGCCACGTCGTTCGACGGGGTGGATTATATCCCGATGCCGATGTGGAGGACTTTCCTCATACAACTGCTCAATATCGCGGGGCTGGGGCCGATTTTCGGTGCCGTACTGGGCGCGGCATACGGCCCCGTGGCATTCTTGTGGATCACCTTCGGCGGTATCTTCATGGGGGCGGCGCACGACTTCATCGCCGGGATCGTCTCGCTGCGCAGCAACGGTGCGAGTTTGCCCGAGACCGTCGGCACCTACCTCGGGCCGGGGGTAAAGCAGCTTATGCGGGTCTTTTCCGTGGGACTGATGGTGCTCGTCGGCGCCATCTTCCTGTCGCAGCCCGCCCAGCTGATCGCCAACCGTATCGACGCCCCGGCGCTGTCGGGTCTCGCCTTCGGCGGGTTCTCGTGGTTGCTGCTCATCATTCTGGGCGTTATCCTGATCTATTATATCGTGGCGACGTTGCTGCCCGTGGACAAGATCATCGGCCGTATCTATCCGGTTTTCGGCTGCGCACTGCTTTTCATGGCGCTGGGAATCCTCGCCGTGCTGCTTTTCAGCGGCAAATATACGATCCCCGAGTTTATTTCTCTGGAAAATTGCATTGCCGACCCGGAGCGGTTTCCGATCCTGCCGATGCTCTTTACGACCATCGCCTGCGGCGCTATTTCGGGCTTCCATGCGACCCAGTCGCCGCTGATGGCACGCTGCCTGCGCTCCGAACGGCAGGCTCGCCCCGTGTTTTACGGCGCCATGATCTCCGAGAGCATCATCGCGCTGATATGGGCGGCCATCGCCATGGCCTTCTGGAACGGTGCCTCCGGGCTGAATGCCGCGATTGCGGAATATGGTGGGCTGGCGGCCGTGATGGTCGATGTCATCGCCCGCACTACGCTGGGCGAAGTGCTGGCCGGACTGGTGATCTTCGGGGTTGTGGCCTGCGCCATCACCTCGGGTGATACGGCGTTCCGTTCGGCACGGCTGATCGTGGCCGATTTCATGGGGCTCGAACAGCGCAGCCTGCGCAAGCGAATCTATATCAGCATCCCGCTCTTCGCTGCGGGGCTGGTCATTATTTTCTGCCTGCCGTTCGAGGCCATGTGGAGCTATTTCGCATGGATGAACCAGACACTGGCGATGGTCACGCTGTGGATGATTACGGCCTACCTAAACAAACGGGGCCGTAACCGCTGGGTGGGGCTCCTGCCGGCGCTGGTCATGACCTACGTCTGCATGTCCTATGTCTTTATATCGCCGCTTATGTGCGGCATGCGTGACCGGACGGCGGCCTACCTGCTGGGCGGCGCGCTGACACTCGCAATACTGATAACCATGATTTTTAAAATGCGTCGCGATGCAAAAAGCATATCTTAACCCCACGCCCGACCAGACTTTCGAAATCATCGGCGACGGGCCATACAATTTCGCCAAGGTCTTGGCGCACACGCGGGAGCTGGAGGCCGCGGGGAATGTCGAAGATGCCTGCAATGAACGTTACCAGGCATTCCAGCGGCTTGCGGGGTTGCTGCCCGAGGACGAAGAGATCAACCTCGAATGGAGCCACCGCAATTCGCAGGCTGCGCTCGAACTGATCCGTGCCTCGGCCATCGATCACTTCCTGATCAACGATTTCGAGATGTCTGCGGCACTGCTGGAGATGCTCCTGGAGCTGGATCCCGAAGACCACCTCGAGGGGAGCGAACTCTTGGCGTTCGATTACCTGGCGATGGACGAGCAGGAGTTGTTCGACGAGGTGATAAACGACGTTTCGGACAAATGTGCCAGCCGCGGGATATTGCTGCTTTGGTCGGCATTCCGCCGTGACGGGAAATTCCCCGAAGGGGAGTTGCTGCATTTCAAGACACGGTTTGCGCCTTTCTTCCGGGAATTTACGGCCGCGGAACACCCTGCCGACGATGCTTACCTGCGCGATATCGAGAGCGAACGCCCCTCCGTGCAGGCGCAGGCGCGCGAACTTTGGTTGCAGACCGAGAACCTGTGGGTATTGTGGCCCGGGTTTATCGCTGCGCTGCGGGCTGCACAGTAGGCCGCAGGTGTGTCCGCTATTCTTTGCAGGCTTCGGCAGGGCGGGGGGCGGTGATGATCCGGATACCATGCAGCGTTGACATGCTCCTCGGTGGCGCGTTTGTAGCCCTCGGTGTGCTTTTCTTGGTGTAGGCTGGCAGGTGCCCGGTTCCCCGTGCGAGCCCGTTGCGCTTATTTCTCTTTCTTGTCGCGTACCAGCTCTTTGAAGCAGTGTCGGCAGATGGCTTCGTAGGAGTCCGTTTCGCCCAGTACGACCAGCTTTTCGTCCTGTGTGAGGCGGTGCGAGTGATGGGCGAGGTTGCCGCAGCGGACGCAGATGGCGTGCACCTTGGTGACATATTCGGCCGTGGCCATCAGCGCTGGCATCGGCCCGAAGGGTTTGCCGGTGTAGTCCATGTCCAGCCCTGCGACGATGACCCGCACGCCGCTGTCGGCCAGTTCGCGGCAGACCTCGACGATGCTGTCGTCGAAGAATTGCGCTTCGTCGACGCCCACGACGTCGACCTCCGAGGTCATCAGCAGGATGTTGCGCGGCGAGTCGACCGGCGTGGAGCGGATGGCGTTGGCGTCGTGCGAGACCACCTCCTCTTCCGAATAGCGTACGTCGATGCGGGGTTTGAATATCTCGACTTTCTGGTTTGCGTACCTGGCGCGTTTGAGGCGGCGTATCAGCTCCTCGGTCTTACCCGAGAACATCGAGCCGCAGATCACTTCGATCCAGCCCTTGCGGCTGGCATTTTCCAAAAACATAAGTTCCCAATCGTGTTTCTTAATCTTGTTTCAGTCTTGTTCCCCGCTGCGGCGCTGCCGTTTGCCCTTCCCTCTTATTCGCAGTCGTCGATGCGGGTAATCCGTGCGCCGAGGGCGTTCAGACGCCCGTCGATGTCTTTGTAGCCGCGGTCGATCTGGTCGATATTCTGGATCGTCGAAACCCCTTCGGCCGACATGGCAGCGATCAGCAGCGCCACACCCGCACGTATGTCGGGTGAGGTCATGCGCGTAGCGCGCAGGCGGATGCGGTGGTCGTGGCCGATGACCGTGGCGCGGTGCGGGTCGCAGAGGATGATCTGCGCCCCCATGTCGATCAGCTTGTCGACGAAGAACAAGCGGCTTTCGAACATCTTCTGGTGGATAAGCACGGCACCCTTGGCCTGCGTCGCCACCACGAGGAAGATCGACAGCAGGTCGGGGGTAAGCCCCGGCCACGGGGCGTCGGCGATCGTCATGATCGACCCGTCGAGGAAGGTGTCGATGCTGTAATGTTCCTGCTGCGGGATATAGATGTCGTCGTCACGCTGCTCGAAACGGATGCCCATGCGGGCGAACTGCGCCGGGATGATGCCCAGGTTCTCGAACGATACGTTGCGGATCGTCAGTTCCGACTGGTTCATGGCGGCCATGCCGATGAAGCTGCCCACCTCGATCATGTCGGGCAGCAGCGTGTGCTCCGTGCCGCCGAGCGACTCGACGCCCTCGATGGTCAGCAGGTTCGAGGCGATGCCCGAGATGCGTGCGCCCATGCGGTTGAGCATCTTGCACAGCTGTTGCAGGTAGGGCTCGCAGGCGGCGTTGTAGATCGTCGTGAAGCCCTTGGCCATCACGGCGGCCATCACGATGTTGGCCGTACCGGTCACCGATGCTTCGTCCAGCAGCATGTAGGTTCCTTTCAACTCGCGGCCTTCGACCATGAAAAATTCGTCGGCGATGTCGAAATCGAACTTCGCACCCAGCTTCTGGAACCCGAGGAAGTGGGTATCCAGCCTCCGCCGGCCGATTTTGTCGCCGCCGGGTTTGGGTATGTAACCCACGCCGAAGCGCGCCAGCATGGGGCCGATGAGCATCACCGAGCCGCGCAGGCGCGTGCAGCGTTGCCGGTAGTCCTCCGTGCGGAGGTAGTCGAAATCTATTTCGCGGGCGCAAAAACTGTATGTATCCTCCGCGAGTTGTTCGACCTCGACGCCCATGCGGCGCAGCAGCTCGATGAGCTGCATGACGTCCAGAATCCGGGGGATATTGTGCACCGTGACCCGTTCGGGAGTCAGCAGCGTGGCGCAGAGTATCTGCAACGCTTCGTTCTTGGCGCCCTGGGGCGTGATGCTGCCGTGGAGCCGGTGGCCTCCTTCGACTTTGAAAATCGCCATAATCCGTGAAAATTAACGGCAGGAACCGTTTCCCGCCGTAAGCCGCCCCTTGCCGTGCGGACATGCCCCGTACGGGCATGCTGCTTTGCCGGCGGCCACTCTCTCGTTGACAAAGATAAAAAGATTTCATGCTTTTTACCCGGCTTTTTGAAATATTTTCTTGAAAAATTTTTGCGGATAACTTTTTTGTTGTACTTTTGCAATCCGTAAAAATGTCTGAAACAACAAAAATTATATAGCTATGGCAATGAAGAGAACTTACCAGCCCTCGCGCCGGAAGAGAATCAACAAGCACGGTTTCCGCAGCCGTATGGCTACGGCGAACGGCCGCAAGGTGCTGGCTGCACGTCGCGCAAAAGGTCGCAAGAAGCTGACCGTATCGGACGAGTCGACGTTCAAGTACGCTTAATTCCTGCGGGAAAATGACTAAGAGGTCGGCTTTCGTGCCGGCCTTTTTTATTGTTCCAGATGATGCTGACGATACGACGGGCCTGTGAGGCCGATTGCGCCCTGATACGCCGCCTTGCCGACGAGGTGTTCCCTGCGACCTACCGCGGGATCATCACCCCGTCGCAGATGGAGTATATGATGGAGTGGATGTACGGGGCGGAGGTGCTTGCGCGCGAGATGTGCGGGGAGTTCGCCTGGTTCATCGCCTCGGCCGATGGCGAACCGTGCGGTTACCTTTCGGTGCAGCACGAGGCCGAAGACCTTTTCCATTTGCAGAAAATCTATGTCCTTCCCCGCTTCCAGGGAATCGGCGCCGGGGAATTCCTGTTCCGCCATGCCGTGGAATATATCCGTTCGGTGCATCCTGCGCCTTGCCGCATGGAGCTGAACGTCAACCGCAACAACCGGGCGCTGCACTTTTACGAGCGGATGGGGATGCGCAAACTGCGCGAAGGCGATTTCCCGATCGGTGACGGATATTATATGAACGACTATATCATGGGGTTGGATATAAAGTAGTGCCGGCGCGTCGCTGCTACGGTTCGCAAGATAAAAACGGATGCCTGGCAGGGCATCCGTTTATTTGTTTAAAGCCGGCTAAGGGTGATTCGGCGCAACTTGCGGCCCTTTCCGGGGTGCCGGAGTCTTCGTCGGCGGGCTGCTGCCCGATGCCGCCACCCGGCTCCCCGGATGCCGGGGTGCGCTATCTGGCTGCGTTGCCTCCGGAACGGCCTATTTCGCCGTGTCGGTCTTGAACAGGTCGATTTCTCCGCGTTCGACTTTGCCGTACATGTCTGCCAGCTCGGCGATGACGGGCGAGATGTATTCGAGCGTGTCGGTGACGGCCTGCTTGTCACCCTCGCCCTTGATGCGGTAAAGCATCGCCGCGTAGAGTGCCCGGAAACAGAGTTCCGTGTCGTTCATGCCGGGATTGCCCACGACGGCGCGCAGACGCGGCAACTCGGGCTCGAGCTTCGCGTAGGTCTGGCGGTAATGTGCGCCGACGGGCAGCTTCATCAATTGCAGGTGCAGGTCGTGCAGGTCGCCGATCAGGTGGAGCGTATGCTCCAGGTGCCCTTTCTCGTCCTTGCCTTCCTGGTGCAGGAGGTTGGCGATGTCCATGTACCACAGCAGGTAGACGTGCTTCTGCTCCTCGGCGATGTCCTTGCGGGGGGCGATCAGCGTCGAGAAAATCGCCTCGGGACTGAATTGCAGCGCCCGCAGCAGGTCTTCCAACTGCCAGAGGTAAAGAATGTATTCGGCGATGTTCTCCCGCCGCTTGGCCTGTGCTATATCCATGTCGTATGCGTTTTTTGTGTAACCTGTCGTGTGCTTTCGTGCAGGATGCGGTTATGTGTTTTCTCTGCAAAAAAGCAATCTCGAGTACCTTTGGGTGACAAAAGGTAGCTAAAACTATCTGCAAGCCGTTTTGGCGGAGCGTTCGTGGTTTTTTCCCGAACGGCTGCGGTTTCCGCCCGTCTGCTCCGGGCGCCCGTTGCCGCGTCTGCTTTTATCCCGCTGCAAACGGAATGCAGGGATTTATACGTAGCCGTTATTTAATCCACTTCTGCGGCCCCGTGCGGTGCTTGAGAAAGTATTGTTGTGATTTGAGCAGGTTGCGTGATTGCAGCACCATGTTTTTGGTTTCGGTGAGGATCGTCAGGTACAACATGCTGGCCTTGGTATTCGAGCGGGCTTCGTTGATGCGCGAGAGCTCCGATTTAATGGCTTCGGCGATCGACTCGAACAACTGGTCGCGCAGCGTGAGCACCATCTCGATTTCGGAGAAATCGCCGTCGCGCAGCATCTGGTTGATATGGCGGTAGATCGACTCCACGTCGTCGTTGATCGACATGAGGTCTTTGGCCTGCTCCTTCGAAAGCCCTTCGTGGTTGTTGTCGATGTGTTCGAACGCCGGGCGCGTGATGTGCATCAGCGCCTTGGTCATTTCGTTGAGGTAGTCGACCACCTGCACGTAGTAGTGGGCCGTGTTGACGTCGCTGCTCTGGAGCTTTTTGAGCGTGGGCAGCAGCGTGTATTTGCGCTCGCGCGACTGGTAGAAGAGGTCGTTCGACTCTTTGACCATGTCGCGCAGCACCTTGCGGTTCTCCTTGAATACGGCGATCAGCGTACGGTCATAGATCTTTGTCGCCGACTCCATCGTACGGCATACTTCGTCGCGCAGGTTGATGATGATGTCTTCCGTGCTCTGGGATTTCACCCCGGCTGCGGCTGGGGCGGCGGATGTCTTGCCTTTCTTGAGGAAATTGCTGTGGATGAGCATGTAGCCGCAGAGTACCGTGACGATAACGAAGGCCATCGTGCCGCCGTAGATCAGGGCAAGTCCGACGACGAAGGCGATCAGGAATCCGCCCAGCGCCGTGATGAACCACCCAGCGATGACGGTCATGACGCCAGAGATGCGGTACACGGCGCTTTCGCGGCCCCATGCGCGGTCTGCGAGCGACGAACCCATGGCTACCATGAAGCAGACATAGGTGGTCGACAGGGGGAGTTTGAGCGAGGTGGCTATGGCGATCAGCATGGCCGAGGTTGTGAGGTTGACCGTAGCGCGTATCATGTCGTAGGGGGCGCCGCTATGTTCGATGTCCTCGTATTCAAAACGGCGTGAGACGGCTGCCCGTACGCGTGCGGGGATGATCCGTTCGATGCCGGCGTTGATATTGAGCGCTGCGCGGACAATCGTACGGGACATGACCGACGAACCGTACTGCTCGGGGCCTTCGTCTTCCTGCGCTGCGGAGAGCGACAACTCGGTTTCGGAGACGTGCATGGCCTTTTTCGAAGTCCAGAGCGTGAGGATCATCATCGCCCCTGCGGCAAGCAGAATCAGGAAATTGGCCGGGACGTTTTCCGAGAGTGCCCCCATCATCATCTGCGGGTCACCCGAATGCTTGGCGATCGAGAAGGCGTCGAATCCGGCGACGGGTACGCCGATGAAATTCACCAGGTCGTTGCCCGCGAAAGCCAGTGCCAGGGCGAACGTCCCCGACAGGATCGTGATGCGCAGGATGTTGATCTTGAACCGCTGGATGAAGAACAGCAGCACGGAGCATGCCACCCAGCAGATGAAGAGCGACAGCAGCAGGTGCCGGTCGACCATTCCGACGAAGGCATTGTCCGCAAGCAGCGATTTGAGTCCTTTGAAGACTGCGAAATAGATGATCGCCGTAAGCGATGCGCCGCACCACAACGACCCGAAGCGGCGAAAGATCACCGTATAGCGAAACGAGAAGATCGTACGCGAAATATACATGACGATCGTACCGCAGGTGAAGGCGATGACTACCGACAGCAGAATCGCCGAGACGATACCCATGGCGCGCGAGGTGTTGATGAAATGCCCGAGAGAACCGACGCCCAGCGCGGGGTCGTTCGAGATCTTGTAGATCGACACGGCGATGGCCGAGCCCAGCAGGCAGAAGATCAGCGAGACGGTGGTCGAGGTGGGCAGTCCCCACGAGTTGTAGAGATCCAGCAGGATAATGTTGGCGAACATCACGCCCAGGTATAACATCATGACCTCGTGGAATGTGAACAGTCCGGGATTGAACATGCCGCTTCGGGCCACTTCCATCATGCCGCTCGAGGTGACTACGCCGACGATAATGCCGACAGAGGCGACGGTGAGGATGACCCGCATCGAAGCGGCCTTGGAGCCGATGGCAGAGTTGAGGAAATTGACTGCGTCGTTCGTGACGCCGACGAAAAGACCTGAAATGGCGAGGATTCCCAGAATAACTACGATTACGGTGTAGATTTCGCTCATGTGAGGATTTAGTGCAAATTGTGAACAAATTTACGCCATTTTTTCCGACGAAGCGGTTTTGACACCGAATTGTTAACATTAATTTAACATGAGGCGGCTCTGTTCGTTGCGGCCGCGCGGGATATGCCGGGATGCCGGGCGGATTGGGGGCATACGCCATACCCCAGGGCGTGCGGAGCACCGGTGGGCGGAGGCGGGGACTGCCGGTTCCCGGACGGCGAAAAAGGGCGGGCATAATTGCCCGCCCTTGCCCGGAAGGGGGATTGCCCTCCCGCTGTATTTCTCCGCTGCCGGGGATTATTCGTCGTCGGTATCGGTGTAGGCCTTCAGCAGCTTGTCCTGCACGTCGGCCGGCACCTGCTCGTAGGACGAGAATTTCATGGTATAGGTGGCCGAGCCCGACGTCAGCGACGAGAGTGTCGTCGAGTAGCGGTATAGTTCAGCCAGCGGAACCATGGCGTTCAGACGGTCGAAGCCCTTGTCGGACTCCATTCCGGCGATCATCGCACGGCGGTTCTGCAAGTCGGACATCACGGCGCCCATGTAGTCGCTCGGGACGAGTATCTCGACATTGTAGATCGGCTCCATGATCTTGGGCCCCGCGTTGCGGAAAGCCTCCTTGAAGGCGTTGCGCGCCGCCAGTTTGAAGGAGATTTCGTTCGAATCCACCGGGTGCATCTTTCCGTCGTATACCACCACGCGGATGTCGCGGGCGTAGGAACCCGTCAGCGGGCCTTCGTCCATCTTCTCCATGATACCCTTCAGGATGGCGGGCATGAAGCGTGCGTCGATGGCGCCGCCCACGATCGCCGAGTAGAATTGCAATTTGCCGCCCCATGCCAGGTCGTATTCTTCCTTGGTCTTGGGGTTCACGATCATGTCGCCCTTGCCGGGAACCTTGTAGTTCTTGGGCTCGGGCATGCCGTCGTAGTAGGGTTCGATGATCATATGCACCTCGCCGAACTGCCCGGCACCGCCCGATTGTTTCTTGTGGCGGTAATCGGCCTGCGCAACCTTGGTGATGGTCTCGCGGTAGGGGATTTTCGGTGCGATATAGTCGTAGGAGAGCTTGTTCTCCTTCTCGATGCGTGTGCGCAGAATATTCAGGTGGTGTTCTCCCTGACCCTGGATGATGGTCTGTTTCAGTTCTTTGGAGTATTCGACCAGAATCGTCGGGTCTTCGAACTTGGCGTCGTTCAAGACTTTGCCCAGTTTCTCTTCGTCGCTCTGCTCCTTGGCCTTCACGGCGGCGCGGTAGCGCGGTTCGGGGAAGACGATGGGTTCGATGCTGACCGGTGCCGAAGGAGCCGAGAGCGTGTCGTTGGTGCGCGTGCCCTTGAGCTTCACCGTGCAGCCGATATCGCCGGCCGACAGCTCCGTGACCTTGATGCGGTTCTTGCCCGCCACGGCGAACAACTGCGAAATCTTCTCCTTGTTGCCCGTGCGGGTATTTACCAGCTCGGTGCCCTCGGCGATCCTGCCGCGAATGACGCGGAAATAGGTGATCTCGCCGATATGCTGTTCGACCTGGCTCTTGAATACGAACGCCACGGCGGGTGCCGTCTCGGCGGCGGCGATCTCCTCGCCCTCGGTCGAGAGGAATTTGGGCGCTTTGAGCGGCCCCGGAGCGACGTTGATGATGAACTCCATGAGGCGTTTCGTTCCGACGTCGCGCTTGCCGCTGGTGCAGAACAGAGGCATGACTTCACGCCGCGAGAGACCGATTTTGAGTCCCGAACGGATGTCGTCCTGCGTGAGCGTCCCCTTTTCGAAATAGAGCTCCATGAGCGCCTCGTCGTTCTCGGCGGCCATCTCCACCAGTTCGCGGTTCAGCTCCGTGGCGCGCTCCATCTCCTCGGCCGGAATATCGAGCTCCTCGCGCGTGCCGTTCTCGTCTTTGAAGCGGTAGAGTTTCATCATCAGCACGTCGATGAAGGCGTTGAAGCCCGGCCCCTGGTTGACGGGGTACTGCACGATGACGGGTTTCACGCGCGATGCGGCGCGGATGCTCTCGACCGTCCCCTCGAAGTTGGCCTTCTCGGCGTCGAGCTGGTTGATGACGCCGATGAGCGGTTTCGACAGTTCGCGCGAATAGCGCGCCTGAATCTCCGAACCGACTTCCCAGCCGTTCTGGGCGTTGAAGACCATTACTCCCACGTCGCCCCCCTTGAAGGCCGAGAAGAGGCTGCCGCAGAAGTCGTCCGATCCCGGACAGTCGATGATGTTGAGCTTGCGTTCCATGAACTCCGTGAAGAGGATCGTGGAGTAGATCGAGCGTTTGTATTCGTGTTCGATG
>OJOK01000890.1_pt1 | contig 14892 bp, 13 predicted proteins | sample 1598051 | NCBI WGS metagenome assembly OJOK01 (sample SAMN01915205, study PRJEB22387) | human gut metagenome | isolation source: stool | host: Homo sapiens | place: USA
GATTTAAGTATATTGGTGAGAAGATGCTTAAATATGAAAAATCCGGAGAAAAGAATTATGTGTTCGGATTTGAAGAAAGTTACGGATGTCTTCCTGGCACTTATGCAAGAGATAAGGATGCTCCGGCAGCTGTATGTATGTTGTGTGAGGTTGCTGCTTTTTACAAATCACAGGGAAAGACACTTTGGGATGGCATGATCGATATGTACGAAAAGTACGGATATTACCGTGAGGGAATCGCAACCATGACACTTAAGGGAATCGATGGTGCCGCACAGATTCAGCAGATTATGGATCGGGCAAGACAGAGTACTCCGGCAAAGCTTGGAGCGTTTGATGTACTTGCAGTCCGCGATTACAAGGCAGACACCCGTAAGGATTTAAAGACCGGGGAGGTGACTGCTACCGGACTTCCGTCTTCCAATGTCCTGTATTATGAGTTATCCGATAATGCATGGTGTTGTGTACGTCCATCCGGAACAGAACCGAAGATTAAATTTTATGTCGGTGTTAAGGGAGATACCCTGGATGGTGCAGATCAGATGCTGGAAGAATTAAAAGCAGAAGTGTTAAAGCACTTTGAATAATCGGTAGACAGTTATGATGAAAATATACATTTGTCCGCAATGTGGATGGCTCCGTATGGTTTCCAGACGAAAAGATGTCGAATGTCATCAGTGTGGGAACGCGCAGATGCGGCTGACCAATCTCGACCTGGAGAAATATACTTCCATGTCGGAACAGGACCGCATCAGTTATGCAGACGCATGGCTGTATATACACAATAGGCAAAAGGATTAAAAAAATGGCAGATAATAGAAGAAGAAAAAAGAGAAGAAAGAAAAAGAAGAGCAGAAAGATTGTATTGTTTGTATTTGAAATTCTGCTTCTCGCAATCCTGCTTGTCGCTGCGTATTTTATTGGCATGGTAAATCGTGTGAAATATGAAAATATGAGTGAGACAGAGGCAGGAATTAATGATGATCTCAGCAAAGATACCTTGGAGTCTTTGGAAGGATATACCAATATTGCAGTGTTTGGTCTGGATAACCGGAGTGCAAATAACTACCAAGAGGGAAATTCCGATGTTGTCATGATTGCAAGTATTGATAATAAGACAAAAAATGTCAAACTGGTATCGGTATACCGTGATACATTTCTGTCAGTCGGAGGCGGCACTTATTTCAAGTGTAACAATGCTTATGCCAGAGGCGGGGCAAAACAGGCGGTTCAGATGTTAAATTCCAATCTGGATCTGGATATCAAGGAATATGTGTGTGTGGACTGGGCAGCTGTCGTAGAAGTGATTGATGATCTGGGAGGACTGGATCTGAATATTACCCAGGGTGAGATGAACCAGATCAACAAGTACAAGAAAGATGTGGACGGCGTAACCGGAAAGAATACCCCGAATGTGACACAGTACGGTCTGGTGCATCTGGACGGAACACAGGCAACCACATATGCCAGAATCCGTAAACTTTCCGGAGATGACTTTAAACGTGCATCCCGTCAGAGAATTGTGCTGCAGGCGATGCTGGAGAAAGCAAAGAAGGCAAATCCGGCAACTTTGGTGAAAATCTGCAACAGTGTGGTAGATGATATTTCCACAACACTTTCGCTGGATCAGATGGTGAGTCTGGCGAAAGATGTAACCAAGTACAAAATCAGCAGCACCACTGGTTTTCCAACAGATCTGACTACGAAAAACATGCCGAGATGCGGAGATACGGTTATCCCGGCTGATCTTGTGACGAATGTAAAAAAACTGCATGAATACATGTTTGATGATGCCACGTATACACCATCACAGACGGTGCAGGCAATCTCTGACACGATTGTAAATACAACCGGAATCACGGCAGATTCTGCAAAAATTAACACATCGGATTATAACGAGACTGTAGGTGCCACAGGCACGGATGAGATTCAGAAGGGATCAGAAACTACTGGCGGAACAAATGTACAGTAATCAATTGGGAAATAAGAGTAGACCAATCGGCATGATTGGTCTACTGTTGTCATTGGAGAGGAAAGTCAATAAAGATAAAGGAGAACGTTTCCATGAACGAACAGGTAAAGAACAATATTATGGAGTATAAGCAGAAATATTTACAGAAACTGACAGATGCACAGGTGCCGGAGAAACTGGAAAAACAGCTGGAGGAAATGGACTGGTCCTGTCTGGAACTGATTCATCAGAAAAAACAGCAAAGAGGAACGTTTGCGCCACTGCAGGCGACCGAACTTTCCGAAATCCGAAAGAAGGAAGATCTGTATCGGGAAACGGGACTGAAAGCACTCCGGGAAGGAAAAGTCGGTGCGATTCTTCTGGCGGGAGGACAGGGTACCCGGCTGGGATTTGACAAGGCAAAAGGCATGTTTAATATCGGAGTGACGAAAACACTCTATATTTTTGAACAGCTGATAAAAAATCTGATGCAGGTAAAACATGAGGCAGGCGTGTGGATTCCGCTTTATATTATGACCAGTGAAAAAAACGATGCACAGACACGGGCGTTTTTTGAAGAACATGATTTTTTCGGATATGACAGCAGTTATGTGAAATTTTTTGTGCAGGAGATGGTTCCGGCGGTCGATTTTGATGGAAACATACTGATGGAATCGGAGGATTCTCTCGCGATGTCTCCGAATGGAAACGGTGGATGGTTTAAATCCATGCTCCGGGCGCATCTGGATGAAGATATCCGGACACGTGGGATTGAATGGCTGAATGTTTTTGCCGTGGACAATGTATTGCAGAGGATTGCGGATCCGGTGTTTGTCGGGGCAACGATTTTGTCTGGATGTGTGTGTGGTTCGAAAGTCGTGCGTAAGGTTTCTCCGTATGAACGTGTGGGTGCAATGTGTCTGGAAGATGGAAAACCATCGATTGTCGAATACTATGAACTGACACCGGAGATGGCAGAGGCTGTCAATGAAAATGGTTCGCTGCTTTACGGGTTCGGTGTGATTTTAAATTATCTGTTCCGTGTGGATAAGCTGATGGAGATTGTAAAAACAAATCTTCCGATGCATATTGTAGAGAAGAAGGTTCCGTATCTGGATGAAAACGGTCAGCTGCAGAAACCGAAGGAGCCGAATGCCTACAAATTTGAAACACTCATACTGGATATGGTGTATATGATGGATAATTGTCTTCCGTTTGAGGTTGAGCGGGAAAAGGAATTTGCACCGGTGAAAAATGCGCTCGGAACTGATTCGGTAGAGTCTGCCAGAGAACTGTTAAAGAAAAATGGCATTGCAATTTAACAGGGATTTACAAAATTTACAGAACTTTGTCACAATTTGAACACAGTTGACAGGTAGAATTCTCCTTAGAAAACAGGAAAGGAGTTTTTCATTATGGATAACAACTATTATAATAATATGAATCAAAATCAGAATCAGAGTACACAAAATAATCAGAATGGATACAATCCGTACAATAGTAACAGTCAGGGACAGACATACCAGAATACATCATACAATGCGTACAATCCGTATCAGCAGCCGACCGGAGGCTCGGCACCCCGGAAACCGCGTCGCAGGTCCGGATTTGGAGCTACCATTGGTAAGTGTGCGGCAGTTGCTCTGGTCTTTGGTCTGGTAGCCGGAGGTGTATTTACCGGAGTCAGCTATGTAGGAACCAAAGCGCTGGGAGTTTCCGGACAGAATGTAAGCAGTTCAAAGAGTTCTTCTTCCGCAAAAGTCAGCCAGACGAGTACCGGCAATGCAGCGGATCTTTCCGATGTTTCCGCAATCGCAAAAGAGGCAATGCCGAGTATTGTGGCAATTACAAATACCGGAACAGTATCCTATCAGACATTCTGGGGGACACAGCAGCAGCAGAGTGAGAGTGCAGGGTCCGGTATTATTATCAAACAGGACAGCAAATATCTTTACATTGCGACAAACAATCACGTTGTTGCAGATGCCGATTCATTGAAAGTGCAGTTTGTGGATAACGAAACCGTAGAATGTAAGGTGCAGGGAACCGATGCTTCGGATGATCTGGCGGTAGTCAAAGTAGCATTGAGTGATATTAAGGATTCTACATTAAAAGAAATCAAGGTAGCTACGGTAAACGAGGATACCGATACCCTGGAAGTTGGTCAGGGCGTTATCGCCATCGGCAATGCACTTGGTTACGGACAGTCCGTTACCAACGGTATTATCAGTGCGTTAGGAAGAACCGTTACCGTGCAGGATGAACAGACCGGAGAGACCGTGGTCAATAACAACATGATCCAGACCAATGCAGCAATTAACCCTGGCAACAGCGGTGGTGCGCTGCTGAATGCAAGCGGAGAGGTCGTTGGTATCAACTCTGCAAAATATTCTGATACGAGTGTAGAGGGATTTGGTTATGCAATCCCGATGTCAGATGCCATGCCGATCGTTGAACAGCTGATTGAAAAAGGACAGGTAGATCAGTCCAAGGCTGCATTCCTCGGTATTCAGGGACAGGATATTTCCTCCAGTGTTGCCAGTGCTTATAACATGCCGCAGGGTGTATATGTATATCAGGTTGTTTCCGGATCACCGGCAGAAAAAGCAGGACTTCGTCAGGGCGATATTATTACAGAATTTGACGGTCAGACGATTACCGGTATGACCCAGCTGAAACAGCTGATCGCATCCCACAAATCAGGGGATGAAGTAAAAATGACAATGGAACGGCTGGGAAATGGCTACAAGGAAAAATCCATTACCGTGACACTTGCAGCACAGTCCGATTTTGTATCCGAGAGCAGTTCCGATAATTCCAATGATTCTCAGAACTCACAAGATTCCGGTAACTCCGGCGATTCCAGAAACTCGGAAAATTCCGATAATTCCGGCAACTCCGGTTTCTTCGATGGATTTGGTGGATCAAATAATTAATGACAAATTGCATAAGATGCGCTATAATAGATTGTCCGAACATAATTCGGGCAATCTATTTTGTATTTTAAAGCAACACTGCCTGTGGCAGCAGACAATGCTATGGGGTAGTTGCAGTTTTAGAAACAGGAGTCAGACAAAAATGAATAGGATAAAAGATCTGGTCATTCAGTTCTGTAAGTTTGGTGCGGTCGGTGGATTGTGCTTTGGCATTGATTATGGACTGATGATCTTTTTGACAGAGACACATATCATGCATTATTTTGCATCCAGTGCCGTGTCGTTTACCGTATCCGTTATTGTGAATTATATCCTGAGCATGCGTTTTGTTTTTATTGGAAAGGAAGACATGACGAAGGCACAGGAGATGGTTATTTTTGTGGCACTCAGTATGATCGGGCTTGTGATGAACCAGATGATCATGTGGTTTGCCGTAGAACATTTAGGAATGTTTTATGCAGTAGCAAAAATATTCTCCACCATGTTAGTTACTACGTATAATTTTATCTCCAGAAAAAGATTCCTGGAAGCATAAGCCGGGGTTGGAGAGTTAGGAGGATGTATGAAAAAGAAAAGAATTGTAATCGCATTGGGACATGAAGCTCTTGGAAGTACACTGCCGGAACAGCAGAAGGCAGCTGCGCGTACTGCAAAAGCAGTTGCGGATTTTATCCGCGAAGATTATCAGGTGGTTATTACACACAGCAATGGACCGCAGGTTGGCATGATCCATACGGCAATGAACGAATTCTGCCGTCTGTATCCGGAATATACAGCAACTCCGACATCTGTCTGCTCTGCGATGAGTCAGGGATATATCGGATATGATCTGCAGAATGCCATTCGTACCGAGTTATTAAACCGCGGAATCTATAAGACAGTTTCTACGGTTCTGACACAGGTTGTCGTTGATCCGTATGATGAGGCATTTTATCATCCAACCAAAGTGATTGGTCGTGTGATGACAAAAGAAGAAGCAGAGGAAGAAGAAAAGAAGGGGAATCATGTGACAGAGGTGGAAGGCGGATACCGCCGTATTGTGGCATCTCCAAAGCCAATGGATATCGTGGAAATTGATGCAATTTCCGCACTGTCCGATGCCGATCAGGTTGTCATTGCCTGTGGTGGAGGTGGAATCCCGGTTCTGGCACAGAACAACCGTCTGCAGGGAGCCAGTGCTGTCATTGAGAAGGATCTTGCAGCCGGAAAGCTTGCAGATACTCTTGATGCTGACAGACTTGTTATACTTACAAGCGTTGACAAGGTCTGCCTGAACTATGGCAAGGATGATGAGAAGCCACTTGATACCATGACTGTCGATGAGGCAAAGAAGTACCTTGCAGCAGGCGAGTTTGATGAGGGTACTATGGCTCCAAAGATTGAGGCGGCTATCGACTTTATCGGTGACTCTGCCATCCGTTCAGTGCTTATCACAAAGCTCAACAAAGAGGGCAAGACAGTTTCAGGTGGTATGGGCACTTTAATTACAAAGTAGAGCTTAATTGTTATAATTCACATATATCCCACACGTCTATATGCATTTTGCAGAGCAGATGTGTGGGTAGTTTTATAAAAACATCGTGCGGTTTTGCGAATGTGCGTGGGTGGTTCTGAAGAGTTGAAAACAAGGTAACTATTCAGAACCCCCGAGAACAAGAAAAGTAAGATAGAAGGTAACACAAAATGAGTGAGAAAAGGCTTCAAAAGAGAGATGAAATCTCAGACGAGTACAAATGGAAGCTTGAGGATATGTATGAGACGGATGAGCTGTGGGAGGCTGAGTGTGAAAAAGCGTCACAGCTTGCAGAAAAGCTCTCGGGCTTTAAGGGACATCTGGCCGACAGTGCAGCAACGCTGCTTGATTTTTTTAAGAAGCAGGATGAGCTGTCTTATTATTTGGAGCGTATAGTTGTCTATGCGAATGAGCGCTCGCATCAGGACACTGCTGTGTCGAAATATCAGGCATATGTGTCAAAGGCAGAGACATTGACTGTTCAGGCATCAGGTGCGCTGGCATTTGCGAGTCCGGAGATTTTGCAGATAGATGATAAAAGGCTTGAGAGCTTTTACAGTGAGAGCAATGAGCTTATGCACTATAAGCGTGCGATTGATGAGATAATGCGTCAGAAAGAGCATACTTTATCGGCTGCAGAGGAGAATATCCTGGCGCAGTGCGGTGAGATGGCTGCAGCACCGGAGAATATATTCAGCATGTTCAACAACGCGGATATCAAATTCCCATATATCACTGATGTCGAGGGAAATAAAATACGTATCACGCACGGCAATTTCATAGACTTTTTAAGCAGCAAGGACAGAAGCCTGCGCAAGCAGGTGTTCCGAGGAGTGTATGATTCGTACAAGAAGTGGAGTAATACTGTTTCAATGATGTACATCAGCAAGCTGAAAAATGACACTTTTTATGCAAGGGTAAGAAAATATGACAGCGCAAGGGCCATGTATTTATCCGATGGCGATATTCCTGAGAGCGTATATGACAATCTGATCGAGACGGTTCACGCACATCTGCCGGCTCTGCACAGGTACATGGCGCTTAGGAAAAAGCTTTTAGGTGTGGAGCATCTGCATATGTATGATTTGTTTGCACCGATTGTGGACAATGTACAGACCACCTACACCTATGATGAGGCGAAAAAGCTTGTGGCAAAGGCGCTTGAGCCTATGGGTGATGAGTATGTCAGCACACTTAAGGCTGGCATGGAGAGTGGCTGGATAGATGTATATGAGAATGAGAACAAGAGAAGCGGTGCGTATTCATGGGGCGCTTACGGCACTCATCCGTATGTGCTTTTGAACTATGCCGACAATCTGGACAGTGTGTTTACGCTGGCTCATGAGATGGGACATGCGATGCATACATACTATTCAAATGAGCATCAGAGCATCACCTACGCAGGATACCTGATTTTTGTGGCAGAGGTTGCATCCACCTGCAATGAGTCGCTTCTAATGCACTATATGCTTGAGCATTGTGAGGATGAGAATGAGAGAAAATATCTCATGACACATTTTCTGGACGGCTTCAGGACGACACTTTTCAGGCAGGCGCAGTTTGCAGAGTTTGAGCATATAGCACACCGAAAAATGCAAAAGGGCGAGCCGGTTACCAAGGATGTGCTAAATGAGCTATGGCATGAGCTGAATGTGCAGTACTACGGACCGGATATGCGCGTGGATGATGAGATATCATATGAGTGGATGCGCATACCGCATTTTTACACACCGTACTATGTATATCAGTACTCGACGGGCTATTCGGCAGCAGTTGCTTTTTCAAAAAAGATACTTGAGGAGGGAAAGCCTGCTGTGGATAAGTATATAGGAAATTTCCTGTGCGGTGGATGCTCGAAGAATCCAATCGAGCTGCTAAAGAGTGCCGGTGTCGATATGAGCACACCAAAGCCTGTGGATGATGCACTCAATGTATTTGAGGATTATCTGAAGCAGTTTGAGACAGCAACTAAGTAAGGAGAAACATTTTTATGGAAAGAATTAAAAGCTTTACAATTAATCATAATATTCTTAAACCTGGATTTTATATTTCAAGAAAAGACGGAGAAATCGTTACATACGACCTTCGTACAAGAAAACCTAATGCAGGCGATTATATGTCAAATTCAGCTATGCACTCAGTGGAGCATATGTTCGCGACATGTGTGAGAAACTCTGAGATTGCAGATGATGTGGTATATTTTGGACCGATGGGCTGTCAGACAGGCTTCTACCTCGTAGTGAGGGATGTCGAGCCGGGGAAGGTTTTTGAAATCACCAAAGAGGTCTTAAAACAGATACTTGAGTATGATGGACCGGTATTTGGTGCATCAGCCATAGAGTGCGGACATTACGAGAATCTGTCACTTGACGAGGCAAAGAAGGAGTGCCGTGCATATCTTAATGTGCTTGAGAGCCAGACAAATATGGAGTTTACTTATCCACAGTAAACGAGGACTAAAAATATAATAGCAAGATAGCAGGAATGGAGAAATAAAATGACAATAGGTGTAATTGGTGCAATGCAGATGGAGGTCGATGACCTAAAGGCTCAGATGACAGACACACAGACAGAGGTTTACAGCGGAGTGGAGTTTGTTGAGGGCAAAATCGGTGATCAGTATGTTGTTGCGGCAAAATGCGGAATAGGAAAGGTATTTGCGGCAATATGTGCAGAGGCCATGATTTTGAAATATGATGTAGATATGATTGTCAATATCGGAGTGGCAGGAACTTTGACAAAGGACTTAAATGTGCTTGACGTGGCAGTAGCCACAAACGTGCTGCAGCACGATATGGATACATCGCCAATCGGAGACCCGAAGGGACTTCTTTCAGGCATCAATATGATTCTGCTTCCGGCAGATACAAAAATGGTGGAGCTCATGTGCTCATGCTTAGCTGACAGGAATATCCACTACAAAAAGGGCAATATCGCAACAGGAGATCAGTTTATTGCCACAAAGGAGCAGAAGGATTATATTTCGAATACCTTTGATGCAATCGCAGCAGAGATGGAGGGAGGCAGCATCGGTCATGTGTGCTATGTGAACAATGTGCCATTTGCCATTCTTCGCTCAATATCAGACGGCGACGGCGGCGAGACAGACTACCAGACCTTTGCGGAGAAGGCTGCGCATCAGTCGATTGAGGTAGTGCTTGAGTTTATCGGAAGGGCAGAAGAACTGAAATAGAGTTATTTCATTATTCATAATTTGTGATAATAAAGAATAGTATATAGCATGAGTGAATACAGAGCATACATGCAAAATACAAAACTACATAATGGGACAAAACGAAAGAAACGCCGACACAGATTCCTTTTTGGAGTGCTGCTGTCGGCGCTTCTTATTACAGGCGCTTTATATGGCAGAGAGTATGACATATCGCAGCTGAAAAATATAGAGGTGATGGAGACACTTAGCAGTGCTGTGAGTCAGTTCGGGGACAGAAAGCTGCCTGTATATTCGGTTCAGACAACAGAAAAAAAGATAGCCCTTTCATTTGACTGTGCCTGGGGAGCAGAGGATTTTGACAGTATGATGGAGACACTTGACAAGCACAACGTAAAGGCTACATTTTTTATGACAGGAGGGTTTGTGAGTGATAATCCTGAATGCGTAAAGACGCTGGTTGAAAAAGGACATGAGCCCGGAAATCACAGTGAGCACCACTATGATATGGCAACAATCACGGCAGGCGAGATGAAGACAGAGATAATGGATGTGCACAAAAAGGTCAAGGAGCTGACCGGAAAGGATATGAAGGTATTCAGACCGCCATACGGCTCGTACAACAATGAACTGATTGACACAGTGTATGGCTGTGACTATTATCCAATCCAGTGGGATGTGGATTCTCTCGACTGGAAAAACTATGGTGTGCAAAACATTATAGATACAGTGTGCAGTCACAAAAGCCTGGATTGCGGTTCGATAATACTCTGCCATCTAGGCGCCAAATACACCTCGCAGGCACTCGATGAGATGCTCACGAAGCTGCAGGACATGGGCTATGAGATAGTTCCGGTATCAAAGCTTATCATGACAGAAGGCTATCATATGGATGCAAACGGTATGCAGATCAAGGACTGAGCAATTTCATAAATCAATGTTTTAGTCAATATTTAGTCAATAATTTAGCCCTTTACGATATTGTTATTTACAGACAAGTGTGTTAAACTAAAACTATATTTTAAAGAAGCTGTGAGACAGCTATGGGGGTAAATTATATGACAGATACAGGTTTTTTAGTAGCATTCTTTATAGTTATTTTTTTAGTTATCATCTTTGCGCTTGTCGCTGTAATCGGAGCCGTTACAAGTGCTGTTGCAGGTATCAATGATGATGAGGATGAGATTGAGGAAGAGGGCATTTGAAGCTGAAATAAATAAAAAATCTTAAAAGAGATTAAAAGACATTTAAGGACATCGAATTATATTAATCGTATAATTGGGTGTCTTTTTATTGTCAAAATCTCTTAAAAAAGTATAAACCAATTGAGTTGCAATCCGACACATTGTATAATAAAAGTATAACAGCGAATTAAATTTATTGTGAAAATCGCAGTAATCACATTGTCTATCAAATTAAGGCAGGACATTATCAAGGAAAAGAAGAAGGAGGGGTCAGATGATATCAAGATATAGTGTAAAAAAGCCTTTTACTGTACTTGTAGGAGTGCTGTTGGTAATAGTACTCGGTGTTGTATCACTTGGCAGGATGACGACAGATCTGCTACCGGATATGAGCTTTCAGTATGCACTTATCGTGACAACAGATATGGGAGCAAGTCCACAGGAGGTGGAGAGCGATGTCACCGCGCCGCTTGAAGCAGCTATGGCAACTACGTCCAATATCAAAAACGTAAGCTCAATGTCATATAACAGCTATTCTCTGGTGACATGCGAGTATGAGCAGAATGCCAACATGGATTCTGTAGTGATAGAGATGCAGCAGAAAATAGATCAGGTCAAGGCTGGCTGGAAGGATGGAGTGGGTACTCCGACCATTATGAAGATAAATCCGGACATGCTTCCAATCATGATGACTGCTGTGGATATGGATGGGAAAAGCAAGTCGGAAATCACCGACTTTGTGGAAAACACACTTAAGCCTGCAATTGAGAGTACAGAGGGAGTCGCATCAGTGACTGCAACAGGTGAGCTCACCGAGCAGATACAGGTCACGATGAATCAGGCCAAGATAGATGCGCTCAATGAGAAAATAAATAATGCCGTTTCAAAGAAATTTGACGATGCAAAAAGTCAGATGGATGATGCAAGCGCAAAGATAGAGAGCGGACAAAACGCAATCACATCTGCATCGGATCAGATGAGCGCGGGAGTGGATACGCTAAAGGAGCAAAAGGCAAAGCTTGCAGAGCAGAAGACTCAGCTGGAGAGCACACTTTCAAGCTTAAATGAGCAGAAGAGCCAGCTCGAAACAATTCAGTCAGCTCTTTCAGACTTCATGAATAGTGATACATATACAAAGACAATTCCGTCACTCAAAGAGGGCGCAAATGCACCGGGTGAAGCGGGCACAGCACTCAAAGCGCAGCTTGAGCAGGTTGATAAGCAGATTGCAACACAGTTTTCAGGTCTCTCGGCGCTTGGAATCACCGTAAACACAGCAGATGATCTGCCTGCGGCAGCGTCAGCGATAGCACAGACTCTCATTCAGGTGAATACAGGTATAGAGCAGTGCCAAAGCGGGCTTGACCAGATAGCACAAGGAGAGACAGCACTTTTAGATGCCTATGATAATCTAAACAGTCAGGCAGCTATAAGCTCGATAAGCATAGGACAGCAGTCGGCACAGCTTGCAACAGCAGCGGCATCTCTTGACAGCTCAAAGAAGGAGCTTGAAAAGAGTAAGGATGATGCACTTGACAAGTCAAACTTAAATGCAGTTTTAACAATTGACTCACTCTCGCAGCTGCTCGTCGCACAGAACTTTGATATGCCTGCAGGCTATGTAAATGATTCAAATGGCACGCAGTACATAGTACAGGTGGGAGATGAAATAAAATCAATTGATGATTTAACAAATCTAGTGCTTATGGATATGAAGCTTGATGGAATAGCTCCTATTCATGTCGGTGATGTGGCAGATGTTGAGATGACTGACAACTCGGATGAGACATATGCGATAGTCAACGGTAATCCCGGAATAATGCTCTCCATGGAGAAGCAGACCGGCTACTCTACAGGAGACGTCACAGACCGTCTTTTAGACAAGCTTGATTCGCTGGAAAAGGAAAATGACGGATTACACACCACAGTGCTCATGAATCAGGGCGTATACATCGACATGGTTGTAAAAAGTGTGATGCAGAATATGATAGTGGGAGCAATACTTGCCATTTTCGTACTGCTTTTGTTCTTAAAGGATATAAAGCCAACACTTGTTATCGCAGCATCTATACCGCTATCGGTTATTGTGGCAGTGGTGCTTATGTATTTTACGGATATCACCTTAAATATCATTTCAATGTCGGGACTTGTGCTTGGAATAGGAATGCTTGTGGATAATTCAATCGTAGTAATCGAGAATATCTACAGATTAAGGGGAGAGGGATATTCGGTAAAGAAGGCGGCTGTTGAGGGTGCAAATCAGGTAGCAGGAGCCATTTTTGCATCTACACTTACCACGGTAAGTGTGTACGCGCCAATCATTTTTACTGATGGAATCACGAGACAGCTCTTTGTAGACCTGGCACTTACTGTGGCATTTACTCTTATGGCATCTCTTGTAGTGGCACTTACATTTGTACCGGCAATTGCTTCAGGCATGCTCAAAAAGACGAAGGATATAAAGCATCCATGGTTTGACCGTTTTAAGGACTGGTATGGAAATGTGCTCGGCATATGTCTTAGATTTAAGCCGGTGGTATTTATTGCGGCAGTAGTGCTTTTAGTCGGCAGTGGCGCACTTTGCATGTCAAGGGGAATGACATTTATGGATATGGACATGGAGTCAAATCAGATTTCACTTACCATAGAGGCAAAGGATGACGAAAAGCTTGACTTCAAGCAGCTTACAGAGCTGTCTGATAAGGTCATGGACAAAATATCTGATATAAAGGGCATAGACACAATAGGAGCTACAGCAGGCGGCAGCTCGACCATGAACCTGATGAGCTCAGGAAGCGACAGCGTGAGCATGTATATATTGCTTGATGAGAAGTTGGATGTTTCATCGGATAAGGTAATAGATGAAATTGAAAAACGCACAAAGAATCTGGACTGCAAGGTAACAGCATCTTCACAAGCTATGGATTCATCAGAGTTTTTCGGAAGTGGTCTCTCTGTCAGGATTAAGGGTAATGATATAGACAAGCTGCAGAAGCTTGCAGGTGATGTGGCAGATATCCTTAAGGATACAAAGGGCGTGACAGATATAGATGACGGTCTTGGCGATACAACCAATGAGCTTAAGATAACTGTGGATAAGGAAAAAGCAGCAAAGTATGGCTATACGGTGGCTCAGGTATACCAGCTCGTATCCGGTGAGATATCATCTCAAAAGAGCGCAACAACCATTACGACCGACATAAAGGACTATGAGGTATACTTACAATCTGCAGAGCAGTCTGATGTGACTGTGGACGACATCAAAAACCTTACATTTACCTATAAGGATAATGATGGCAGTGAAAAGGAGATTCCGCTCAGTGATATCTGCACTATTTCGCAGGAACAGACACTGAGTACCATTCATCGAGATGCTCAGACAAGATATATTACAGTATCAGGTGCGGTTGATGAAAACCATAATGTAACATTACTAAGCGATAAAATTAAATCAAAAATTAATAAACTTAGTATTCCTGATGGCTATTCAATAGATATGGAGGGCGAGGATGAGACAATAAATGAGTCAATGAGTCAGCTTGGACTTATGCTTGTGCTTGCAGTGATATTTATCTATCTTATCATGGTGGCGCAGTTCCAGTCATTGCTTTCACCGTTTATTATCATGTTCTGTATACCTCTTGCGTTTACAGGAGGCTTTATAGCTCTTTTCATCACGGGAAATGAGCTTGGAATCATATCAATGCTTGGCTTTATCATGCTGGCAGGTCTCATTGTAAATAATGGAATCGTGCTCATTGATTACATCAATCAGGCCAGGAGAGAGGGCATGAGCAAGCATGAGGCAATCATAGACGCAGGCCGTACAAGGCTTCGTCCAATACTGATGACAGCGATGACCACCATACTCGCAATGTTTACATCGGCGATAGGTATCGGAGATGGCTCAGATATGATAAAGCCGATGGCAATCGCAATAATAGGAGGTCTCGTATACGGAACCATCCTTACGCTTATAGTAATTCCATGTATCTATGATGCGTTCAACAGAGAGAAGAGCATGGTAGAGGAAGAGCTGTAGCAAGTAGATAATAATAGCTGACATATAAGGATAGAGCTGTACAATCACAGGATTAACTAAAAAACCGCTCGGAACGGAAAAAAAGTTCCGGGTG
>OJOK01000898.1_pt1 | contig 14764 bp, 17 predicted proteins | sample 1598051 | NCBI WGS metagenome assembly OJOK01 (sample SAMN01915205, study PRJEB22387) | human gut metagenome | isolation source: stool | host: Homo sapiens | place: USA
GACCATTCCGGCAGGCTGCATGGCCGAAGCCGGACATCGGGCGGAAGGACAAACGGAACACATCCGTCCGTGCCGCCCGAAAGAGTTCCCCGGCGTTTGTCCGGCAGCCGAAACCTGACCGTGCTCCCATATACTTCTCCCGCCCGTATCTCCTTGCCTTGGGAAACGGGCGTTCCCGGCTCTCCGGAAGGCTTCTTCTTCCCGCACCCGGCAAGTAACTTACCATTGACTGGAATAGACTGACAGGGCATTTTTTCCCTAAGCTGATTGGAAAAACATTGACGAAGGTAGGCGGAGGTGAAAGCAAATCCGCAAAAAATGCCAAATCTCCACCCTGCGGGTAGTATTTACCATTTTTTCAGATGGTTGCAATTCACCTTTTCCGCTATCAATGATGGTCAATGTTCTTCCCAATCAGCCAAGGGAAAAAAATTGGTTGGGGCGACAAGCGATGAAAACAGAGTAATAACGATTAAAATTTGTGAGTTATGGCAACAACGAACAGCACCATCGAAAAGATTGCACCGATGTTCACCGATTTGTTAATCAAGAAAATCGAGTGCTTGAAAACGGATTGGCAAAAGCCGTGGATTGCGAGCCTTGAACAAGGTTTGCCCCGCAACATCAGAGGGACGCTCTATAACGGCGGAAATGTCTTGATGTTATTGTTCTACACCGAGTTCATGAAATTCACTTTGCCCGTGTTCCTCACGTTCAACCAAGCGAAGGAAGAGGATTTAAGTGTTTGCAAGGGCGCACGCTCGTTTCCCGTCTATTATTGGTTTAAGTTCGTGGTACACAAGGAAACGAAAAAGACAATCAAGTACGAGGAATACCGCAAGCTGCCCGCAACCGAGCAGGAAAATTACAAGGTCATCCCGCAGATGAAGTATTACAATGTCTTCAACATCGACCAGACCGATTTTGCCGAAAAGCAGCCCGAACGCTACGAGCGCATGAAGAAGGGGGAGCAACCCGAAGACTATTCGGACGGAATGATTTACGAGGCGTTGGACGAGCTTGTCTATCTGCAAAATTGGTATTGCCCCATCAAGGTGCAGTATTCGGACAGTGCCTACTATTCGCCCTCTTCCGACCATATCATTTGCCCGCAGCGTGAGCAGTTCCCGCAGGGAGCGGAATATTACGGCACGCTCCTGCACGAGATGGCGCACAGCACGGGAAGCCCCCAACGGCTGAACCGCACGTTCGGCAGCTTCTTCGGGGATGCGCTCTATGCCCGTGAGGAACTTGTGGCGGAACTTACCGCAGCCCTTTGCGGTGCGTTCTTCGGCTACGCAGCCGTACCGCAGGAGAACAACGCCGCCTATCTGAAACACTGGCTCACCAAGCTAAAGGAAGAACCCGCCTTTTTGGTGGAGATATTGGGGGACGTGAACAAGGCGGCGAAGATGATTGCCGACAAGGTAACCGAACCGATAAACGAACCCGCAGCAGCCTAAGCGGGACAACAAAGGAACAAGAGTATAAACCAACGGGCGGAGCAGTCCGCCCCACTAAAGACATAAGACGATGAAAACATTATCAGAAAAGGAATTTAACGGCTTTAACGTAAATGCGAGGTTTACCGAAAGTGCGGAACGGGCGAAAAAAGAGCTGTCTCCACTCATGCAGGAGATAAGGAAGTACATACCCCAAGCGGAATACGGCTACCACGTGGTAAGCGGTGAATACCCCGCATTTTACGGCGTGCGCATAGAGTTCACGTACAACGGCATCCGTTTCCATGTGTACAGGATAAACAAAGAGAACAAATACAGGATAGCCGCCGACATGGAGCATTTTGAGTATGTCAACCGCTACGACATCGAAAGGGCGGGCAGCCAATACGAAAAGCCGTGCAATATCGGCGTGTTCACCGCCAAGAAAATAAACGATTGGATAAACTACTGCACGCAGATATACAGGCAGGTGGAGCAGGAAAATGCGGAGAACTCGAAAAAGGTAGCCGACTTCTTGAAAAGTATCGAGAACGAACCCGTAAGCTGGGAACGTAGAAACTATGCGAAAGGGACGATAATTCGCAACGGCTTGCGCTTCACTTTCTACATAGAGAAAGGACACCTCTCCTTTGAACTGTCCCTAAGTTATCGGGGAACGGCTGATTACGACACGTTCCGGCTGTTGGCTGATAACCGCTATATCCCGAAAGGAAACTATTAAACAACCACGGGCGGAGCAATCCGCCCGACAATACCCAAGAACATGAAAACGGTACTTGTTTACAAACGGATATACCGCCTAATCCTTTGGGCTTCGGTGGTTTATTTCCTCACCACCACCGCAGGGCGGTTTTTCGCCTTGTCTCTTGTCGTGGCTCTGTTTTACTTCGTGGCACGGCTTGTTCTCGCCCTTGCGTGGCGTCTGTTTGTCGGCTTCGTGTTCATCTTGATAATCATTCTTTTAATACTCTAAAATTTACCGATATGGAAACAAGGACATTGACAGAAAACGGAACACCCGTTAGCAAGGAAAAGACGGTAGCCTTTTCGGGACACCGCACCAACCGTATAGCCAAGTTCACGGCAGACCGTGAGAAACTCTTCAGGGAGGTGGCGTTCGATACATTTGTAGCCATCGAGAGTTATTGCATCAAAAAAGGCTACGACACCTTTTTGTCGGGAATGTGCGAGGGCTTCGACCTTATCGCAGCAGAGGAAGTCTTGAACCTCAAAAAGGAATACCCGCATATCCGGCTGAAATGCGTTGTCCCCTTCAAGGGACAAGCCGAGCGGTACACCCAAGCCGACAAGCGGCGTTACGACACCATTTTGGCGCAAGCCGATGAAGTGGTAACCTTGCAGGACGGATATACCGAGGGCTGTTTCTTACGCCGTAACGACTACCTTTTGGAAAACTCCGCTTTTCTGATGGTCTATTACGATGCGGTAGCCGTGGGCGGTACGTTCTACACCCTCAAACGGGCGGTAGAGCAAAAGAAGAAGTTCGCGAACGTATGCTATAACCGCAGGTAGCCCGCAAGGGCGGATTTTCCGCCCGCTACTTTCTTTCGTGAGCCGGAGCGGGGAAAGAAAGATAGCAAAGAAACCGATTACCCGAACGGAACGGTTTGTCAAAAATCAAAAAGAACAAGAATAAACAATCAACTTAAAAATAACAGATTATGAAGACAAAAGCAAATCAATCAGCAGCAGAGAGAAACATCACGATGGTAGCGTTGGCAGACATTCAGCCGAGCGGTTTCAACCCACGCAAGCGTTTCGATGAAACGAGCCTTTACGAGCTTGCCGAGAGCATCAAGCAGCAGGGCGTGTTACAGCCCATCACCGTGCGACCCGTTGACGGGACAGACCGTTACGGGATTGTTTTCGGGGAACGCCGTTACCGTGCGTCCGTCATTGCGGGCAGGAACGAAATTCCCGCAATCGTAACCGAGTTGTCGGACGAGGAAGCCGAGGAAATGGCGATTACCGAGAACTTGCAGCGCAAGGACGTGACACCCGTGGAGGAAGCCGCAGCCTATCAGCGGCTTATCGAGAGCGGACGCCACACCGTGCAGACCTTGGCGCAACTCTTCGGAAAGAACGAGAACTATATCCGCACACGGCTGAAATTCACCGCCCTTATCCCCGAAATCGCCGCCCTCTTGGATGCGGATGAAATCACCATCAGCGTGGCGGCTGAAATCTGCCGATACGGGGAGGACATTCAGCGTGAGGTGTACGAGAAGCATTTGCAGGACGAGGGAACGTACAACAGTTGGCGGGGACTGAAAGCCGCCGATGTCGCAAGGCGCATCGAGCAGAACTTCACCACCGACCTGCAATACTACCGCTTCGACAAGACCGAGTGCGCCACGTGCGCACATAACACCAATAACTTGCTGTTGTTCCGTGATGGCGGGTGCGGGCATTGCGCCAACCGCACGTGCCTTGCCGAGATGAACGCATCCTACCTCATGGAGCGAGCCGTGCAAATCATGCGGAACCAGCCGGAGGTGTCGCTCTGCCGTGACCGCTACACTACCAACGAGACGGTGGTAGAACGGCTAACCGCTTCGGGCTACGAGGTGGAGACCCTTGACAGGTACACCGCCTTTCCAAGCTGCCCGAAAGAACCCAAAGCCGAAAATTTCAACGACCCCGAACGCTACGGGGAAGCCCGCACCCGCTACGAGCAGCAATGGGCGGACTACATGGAGCAGGAGGAGGAAATCACCCGCAGGAGCGGAGCGGGGGAAATCACCGTCTATGCCAAAATCGGGCAGAAGGAGATTACATTCTGTTACGTGGAGAACATGACCGAAGCGCAGACAGCGGACGGAACGCCCGCACCCGCACCGCTCTCACCCGTGGAGAAGTTGGAGAAGCAGGACGAGCGCAACAAGGAAATCGCACTCGAACGCACGGTGGAGGACACCAAGAAACAGATTCTCGAAGCCGACATCACGGGCGGTAAGTTCAGTGCCGATGAAGATACCATGTTGTACTTCTTCCTTCTGTCCTCGCTCCGGAAGGAACACTTCGCAGCCGTGGGGATTGCGGAAGACAAGCCGTATATCACGGACGAGGACAAGATGGGGATTATCGGCAACCTCACCGTGAGGATGAAGACCATCATCCGCAGGGACTTCCTTGTAGCCAACTTCAAGGGAGCGTATGGGAACAACACCGTGGCGACCCTCTTGCTCGACTTCGCACGCAGGCACATGCCGGAGGAACTCGCCAACATCGAAAGGGAGTACAACGGGGTGTACGAGAAGCGTCACCAGCGCATCGAGGAAAAGAAAGCCGTCCTCTTGGTACAGGAACGGGCAAGGGAGCGCAAGGTAACGCAACCCGAGGAACAACCGCAACCCGAAGAAATTGCAGCCTAAGGACAAAGGGCAGGGCGGAGAAATCCACCCGCTACTTTCTTTCGTGAGCCGTGGCGAAAAAGAAAGATAGCAAAGAAACCGATTTTCAAACTTTCAAATTTTCAAACTTATGCGAACCGTACAGAGAACCTATACACTATTCGGCATTGCGGAACTGGAGGACGAAGCCCGTCAGAGAGCCTATACCGACTGGCTTGCCAAGGGAAACGATTACCCGTATGCTTCCGAGAACTGCGACACGCTCGAAGCCTTCTGCAATCTTTTTCGTATCGTCTGCACCAACTACCGTTACGACAGTTGCACATACGCTTACCGTTTCTATACCAAGCACGAGGCGGACACGGAGGAACTTTCAGGCGTCCGTTTGCTGGCTTACCTCTATAACAACTTCCATGCGGGGTTGTACAAGCCCAAGGTCTATTGGACGAAAGACCGCAAGAAAAGGCGCAGGAGCCGTATCTCCGTCACTTGCGAATGCCCCTTCACGGGCGTTGTGTCGGACGAAATCATCTTGCAACCCCTCATGGACTTCATGCGCTCGCCCGACACACGGAATTTCAAGGAACTCATGCGTGACTGTCTGGAAAACTTCTTCCGCTCGTGCCGAGACGATTGCGAGTATTGCGAGAGCGAGGAATATTTCACGGACGAGAGCCACAGGAATAATTGGGAGTACCTTATCGACGGGACACTTTTCAAGGAAACGGCATGAAGCGGGAAATCAGACAGAACGGGAAAACCGTCCTTTACAGCGAGGACGGTTGCAGCATCCCCATGATATTCAACAACCTTGTCGGGAAGAACCTCAAAGGCAGGGAGTATTCGGACTATATCGCTTTCGTAGCCATTCCCGACATGGGGTTTACCTACGGGAAGATAGCGTATTATTCGGACGGAAACCTAATCGCAACGGGGGAAATCACGCCATAACATCCCCCCTATGTTTCATCGCCGGAAGTCCGGGACGGGTAGCGATCCGCCCGGACTTCTTTTTTTACCCGCCCGTGGGAAAGGATTGACCCGATTTTCGGACGCACTTCTTTTTCTTTCGGTGAGCCGGATGCGGACAAAGACAAAGAAGCAAAAAGAAACCCTTTGACCCACTGGATTTTTAGCCAAGCTCCACACTCATTTTTTAGCAAACCTACGGGGAAAAACGGACAAGTAGCAAGGCTGAACCTGCTGGTTTTGCGCACAATCTCCACACCTTCGGGTCGTATTCCACGCAAAAGCCTTGCATGAAGTCCGCTCTTTCCCCGTGCCCCAAAGCAAAAAATAAATGTTTCACTTTTAATTTTTTGCATTATGAATACACTGTCTTTTCCTCAAATCACCGTAAGTTACAAGGACGCTGACGCATCCAAGAGAGTTAGAATCCACTCTTCCAAGGAGTCTTACGACATCCTCAAGACCTTCTACGAGGACTGTATGCAGCACCACGAGGAGTGCTGGGCGATGTACCTGAACGGCGCAGGCAGGCTGCTGGGCGTCTCGTGCGTCTCACGCAGCGGCATGAACAGCACGGTGGTGGACATACGCATCGTCCTCCAGACGGCTCTCGTCTCCCATGCCTCGGGAATCATCCTCTCGCACAACCACCCTTCCGGCTCGACCGTGGCGAGCACGCCGGACAACAACCTGACCAGCCAGTTGAAGAAAGGCTGCGAGGCAATCGGCATACAGCTTTTAGACCACATCATACTGACCGAGGACACCTACCTCAGCTACATGGACGAGGGGATGCTTTAAGCGTCCCCTTTTTTATTCGCTATCCGTTTCGCACTTCTTTTCTTTCGTGAGCGGGGCGGGAAAAGAACAAGAAGCAAAAGAAACCGGAAAGCGGCAGGGCGGATATGGAAAAAGCATCCCGAAGGATGCTTTCCATTTCGTCCGGCTCACGCTACATCTTCAATCCCCGTTTCCGCTCCTGCCGGATGTCGGAGAAGGAGAACTTCCCCGTCTCCTTGTCGAACTTCACCGACTTGTCCTTCTGCACGCCGTCCGGCGTCTCCATCCGTTTCACATCCAGCGGCTTCCCGTTGTAGAAGTCCGTCATTTGCCGGTAGCTGAACTTTTCTCCCGTCAGGCTTTCCATCAGGCTGTTCAGCGTGTAGATGCTGTCTTGGTTATGCACGCTCTCCGGCACGAACTCCGGGTGATTCTTCACCCAGTCCGGGTACAGTGTCTTCGCCATCAGGCAGACCTCCGGCGAGCGTTCCGCCCACGGGATCATCATCAGCGACTCCCGGCTGTGGGCGGCGCACCTGACATACACCTCGGGCGTGAGCAGGCTTTTCGGCACTCCGCCACGCCCGACGGCGGACATCCCCGACGTTTCCACCGCCACCCGCACCCGCTCCGGCGTTTGCAGGTGCACGGGCAGGATGCTGATGCACCTGCCGTCCAGCGGCAGCAGGAAGTCCGCCATTTCGCCGTTCATCACCTCCGGGCGGATAGCCACCGCCACCCCGTAGAGTTCTTCCGGGTTGTTCTCCCGGCACTCCTTCAGCACCTCCATGCACACCTCCGGGGACGGGATATGCTGGACCAGCCCCCGGTGGAAGTCGTTCCCGAATCCCGCTTCCGTTTCCAGCGCCTTCCGGCACAGTTCCGGTGTCTTCAACTCCTCGGGCACGTTCTCCAGCTGCCAGCCGTCCTCTTCAACGGCGGCACGGCACACCTCCGCCGTGCGGTCGTGCCTGCATATCATCTCTAAAGGCACCTGATACATTCTTTCTTCTCGTTCCATGTTTTTACATTTTTTCTTGTTATAAACCCCTTTAAACATCCACCGACAACACGCACATCCATCCGCCGCTCTCCTCGTCCGGCGTCCAGCACCTCGCCCGGACATGGCAATAGCCTTCATTCTCTATCCGTTCCAGCAGGCTTTCCGCTTCATCGCATTCCGTTTCCGCCAGCAGTTTTCTATCCGTCTCCGAGAGCAGCGACTTTATGTTCACGAACTCACGTACCTCCGGGTATTGCGGCAGCGTGTCCGGCACGTCGATATGCACAAAGTATTTCCGGAAATAAAACCGGATTTTCCCGCTTTTCCGTTCCACGCCCCGGGCTGGACAAGGTGGCGGCACTTCTGTTTTCATCCGCCTTCCGGCATCGTGCACACGGTATCTTTGCAGCGTCAGCGTGCAGCACGGTGTCCCGTCCCTGCGCAGGTGAAATCCCCGTTCCGTCACCCGGAACAGCTCGTGCTCCACGACCCGGCGCATGGTCCGGCAGTCGTCCTTCATGTCTTCCCAGACCTCCCCGGCGGAAACCGTCTCCAGCATGGCGAGCGTTTTCTCCGACAGCAGGTTTTCCGGACATATATTGTCCCCCGCTTGTGGAAGGACAATGTCCGTCCGCCACTTCGAGGCATGCAGGGCTTCGGAAAATTCCGGTATGTCGAGGTATAGAACCAGATCATTCCGTTCCATCCCCGTCCTCCTTGTCGTTGTCCGCATTGAAGTCGAACTCCAGCTCGACCGCCTGACCGTCCGAGTCCTCCACCCAGACGGTGAAGCCGCTCTGCTCGTCCGACAGCGGGGTGTAATAGAGCCGGAACGTCTCTTTCTCCAGCGGGTAGCGGTCATTGGGCAGCAACGCCGTGCCGTCGTCCAGTTTGAGCGTGCCTTCCCCGTCGAAGAGGAACCAGCGGATCGTGTACCGGGTGTCCTCCCAGCGTCCTTCCCGTTTCAGCTCGCACCGTATCTCCGCCGTCTCGTTCACTTTCAGCTCCTTCGGGACGGGCATCGTCTCCACCGTGAACGGGTATTTCGTCTGAATATCCAGCCCGTCATTACAGGCTGCGACCAGCACGAGGGCGGCCACGATGTAGCAGCCCGTGAGCATTTGATAGATTATCTTTTTCATATACTTTGCAATCAATCAGTTGTTATCGAATCATAAAACGTATTCCCACGCCGACCTGCGTGTGGAATTTCCCGCAGTCGCCGCCGAACAGCACCCTTTGGCGACCGTTTACCAGCAAGACAATCTTGTCCGTCAGGTAGGCGGACAGCTCCAGCGTCAGCGCACCCCCGTAGATGAAATTGTCCTCATCCGTGAGCCGGGAGCCGTCCGGCAGCAGGCTCTCGCCCCAGTTCACCGTCTCGTACCCGGCAAGGGCGGACAGCCCCAGTGCGGCGAAGAACGTCTTTTTCCGGTCGGAAAGGAAGTTCAGGTAATAGCCGCCCTCGCCCGTGAACTGGCTCGCCGGATAGAGGCAGTCCCGGTAGCCGTACCGCTTCTCCAAGTATTCCGCACCGACCACCCAATGGTGGGCGTTCTTCGTGTAGGTGCTCACCGCTATCCCGGCGTGGTAGCCGAAGCCGTCGCCGTTTTTCCAGCGCATGTTGTCCGACAGCCCGCCCGTGAGCTGTATGCCCCTCATTCCGGGCAGGCACCGTTGGGCGTGTGCCTGGTTCACATGCAGGCACACCCCGAAAAGCAGGATAATGAACAGTAACCTTTTCATCGCTTATTTGATTTTCAGTTCGTTAATCTGTCTTGCCGCCACGAGGTCGACGTTCTCCACCCGGATGGTCTGGTGCCTGCCGCCGTCCTTCTCGAACAGATCGATGACCAGCAGCTTGTCGTCCGGTATGGTGAACTGCGGGACGGCATATACCGTGCGCACGTCGCTTTTCCCCTCCGTCACCAGCACCTCGTTGTAGCTGCGCACCGGATCGATCACCCGTTCCTGAATGGCGGTGCGCTTCGGCACTTTCTTGTCCACGATCTTGAACCGGATAAAGTCCGTCCGGAAAGCCACGTTCGACCTGTTCCTCGTTTCCGTGTGGAAATAGAACAGCCCGTTGTGCGAGTGGACGGATTTCAGGAGGAACTGCACCCCGAAGCGTTTGCAGCCCAAGTGCCGGATCTCCCGCCTGTCCTCCTTGTAGATGCTCTGCATGATCAGCTTCACCAAGAGCGGGCTTTCGCCTGCCAGTTCCCGGAAATGGATGTTCATGCGGGTATGCGAAAAGTCCGTCGTGTCCCCGTTCTCCAAAAAATCCTTCATCTCGATGTTCAGCATCTCCGGCTCATGCGCATACCGGGCATTGAACGAGTAGAAGCTCCCGTCCTCGCAGATGACGGAAAAGTTCGTTTCCCCCGGAAACCCCTCGGTCGTCGCCTTCACCCGGATCACGTTCTCCGCACCGTCCGCTTTCCCGGCGATGATCCGGTCGCTTCCCAAGTCCACGTACCGCACCGCCGAGGGGAAGATGATATGCACCGTCTTGGCGAACGTCACCTGCACCCCGTGGGGCGTCACCATCTGCCGGTAGGGTAGCTTCCGTGTAATCCCCTGATACAGGTCGTTGCCCGTGGTCCGCTGTATCGTATCATTCACTTGTGCGTTCGCACCCGTCACCATGCCCATAAGCAGGGCGACCCATCCAAAAATCTTTTTCATTGTCTTTACTTTTTAATGGTTTTATAATTTATTGATTTATTGTTGTTTGGCGTAGAGCATCAGCGGATCACCCGCTTTCAGGTGCACCTTTACCGTGCGGAACTTCTTGGCGAGGTACTGGCTGCCGCCCTGCATCAGCCCACGGGTGATGTCCATCGCCACCTGTTGCCCGGCGCTCCGTGCGAACGAGATGCTCGTTCCCAGCCCGCCGCCGATGTTCGCCATCGCCTCCTTTGCCGCTTCCCGCTCCAGTGAGGTTTCTATGCACAGCCCTTTCATTCCCTCGTTGTCATAGACCGCCAACTCCACCGGCAATATGTTACCTTGGTACTGGACGGACGATACCGTGATGTCGAGCCGTTCCCCCTGTACCTTGCCTGTACCGGATACCACCGTATTGCGTGGGATGGTCAGGTTTCCCGCCTGCAACGGTTCGAGCAGCCGGAGCTTCACCTGCTGACCGTCCATAACCGTCTGGTCTTGGTGGATGCAGGCGGCTATCGTGTTCTTCCCGAGGGCGTACCCGCTGCCCACCGCCGTGTTGAAGCCGTAGTTCCTCGGCTGGCTGTACCGCCGCATGAACTCCGCATCGCTTAGGGGCTGTCGCAGCCCCGATACCGTCCGCTCCCGTGCCGCCTGCACCGCCACGGCGGGCTGTCCCAGACCGTTGCCGCCCTGCCCGGTGGCGGGTGCCTGCACGGTTGCGCCGTCCTGCCCGTTCTGCCCCATGTACTTGGCGGCAAGCTCGTAGCTCTTCTCCATCAGTGCCACCTGATCGTCGATTCCGCCCGCCTGCCGCTCCTTTTCTTCCAGTTTGGCGGTCAGCTCCTCCACCTGCCTTTTCAGCTCCTCCTTTTCCCCGTCCACCTTCGGCTCCTCGTAGAACGAGCCGAGTTTCCGGTTGATGTCCCGGTAGGCGGCGACGGAGGAGCGGCCGCCGCCGTTGCCCGAGTAGTCCCTGAACGGTTCCCGTTCCGGCTCGCTGTCCGGCAGTTCCATTTCCACCCCGTCCATATCGCTCTCTTCGGAGAAGGCGAAGTCCTCCAGCGAGCGCGCCTTCTCCGCCTGCCGCCTTTCCGCCTGCGCCTGCTCGTAGGCTTTCCGCTTGTCGCCGATGATCCCGTCGTTCTCCGGCAGGGGGATGTCGGCGTTGAACGCCCCCACGGTGTCCCGGTTCACCTCCCGCTCTTCCGAAGGCGCGAATATCAGCCACATCGAGCCGAGGAACAGCAAGCCCATCAGCGGGTATACCATCAGCTTCTTCCGTTGCTGCAACTGTTTCGGGGTGAGCGGCTTGGCAGTCTTCTTCTCCTTTTTCCCGCCGCCCTTGTCCTCCTTCTTTCCGTTCCCCGTCTCCGGGGCTGCGGCATCCGCCGCCTTTACGTGCTGCGTTGCCGTTACTTTCTCTTGGTTCTGTTCTTCCATCATGTCAAAAATTTATGGTTGTCCTACATTCTGATTCTCCTTACCGGGGGCTTCCGCCTGTCTGTCTCCCCGGCTTGCCGCTTGCCGGGCGGCTCCTTTTGTTCCCGCCCGACCGACACCGTGGGGCTTGCCCGGTTGTCCGCCCGCAGGTGCGCAGCCTTCCGTTCCCGGCTTGCCGCCTTTTCGGGGAACAGCCTCGCTTCCAGCCCTGCCAGTTCTTTCGCCGCCCGCTCCCGGATGGCACGGTTGTGGCGTCCGATGGCGGCTTCCGGGTAGTCACGGGAGAGGTCGCCGTTGTCCTCGCTCAGGTGGTAGTCCCACCTTAGCCGGGCGATGCCGGCAAAATCCTCCGTCAGCCCGTACTTCTCCACCGTCTCCTTCGGGACTTCCCGCTGACCGTCCCAGCCGTGGCGGGCGAGCCCGTGGAGCAGCGCCCGTTCCGCCTTCACCGCTTCCAGATAGTCGCCGGGCAGTCTGCCGCCCGTCTTCCTCTCGTAGAGGGCGGCGGCTTGCCGCATCAGCCTGCCCCTCTCGTCCGCCTCCCGCAACTCGATCTGTTCCATGACGGTGTGGTTGTCACCCCGCATCTCCTCGTTCCATTCCCGGCTCAGTTCTTCGAGCCTGCGGTAGCCTTCCGCCAGCCCGTGGCGGATGGCCACCGAGTCGTCCGGTTGCTCGCCTTTCAGGGCAAGCCTTTTCAGGGCGTCGAGGTCTCCCTCCCTCATGCAGCAGTTCAGCAGCCGGTGCGCCGCATCCCTTTCCGCCTGCGCTTCGGGGGATAGCGGCTGCGGGGCGTTGCGCCTCGTGTACTCGTGCTCCAGCACCTTGTATTGCGCCGCCAGACGCAGCATCGGGCTTTCCGCCGCCTTCCTCACGCTCCGGGGGATTGCCGCCCCCTCACGCATCCCGTAACGGGTCTCTTTCAGGGCGTCCATGACCGCCCGCCATTCGGGATAGCCCGTCTGGTACACGTACCGGAAGAACCTGTGTTCCAGCAGCAGTTCCGCCTGTTTCCTTGTCACCTCCGGGCAGTCCCGGTAGTCCCTGACGGACTGGAGGATTGCGCCGGCATCCGCACGCCTCTTTTTCAGCAGGCTCCCGAAATACGCCGTCACCTGCCTCATGTTCCGCTCCTCCTGCCGCTCCCGGCGGCGGAGCAGCCACTCACTCAACCTCTCCGCCAGTCCCATGCCGTCCGCTTTCAAAGGGGTTGACAATACTGTCATTGGGCAATTGCAGGCGCCTGACATGCTCTATCCCCATTTCCCGCCCGTCGTTCCTTCCGATGCGGTAGATGGCGGAGACGGTCATATAGACCGACAGTGCGCCGAACGCCGCCAGCATCACGAGGATGATTGCCACACGCATGTCGGGCGAGATACGCCCGGCGAGGCGGCGGAGCTTCCCGTCCGCCCAGTCCTGCGCCTTTACGATGAACTTGCCTATCATGTCCGTCAGCGTTTGAGGGTCTGCAAATCCTTGTTCTCCGTGACCTCGAAGCCCTCGATGATGAAGCCCTGCGGGTTGTTGTCGCTCCTGACCGCATCCAGCAGGCGGCAGCGGGTCACAAGGCTGCGCTCCGTAACAGAGCTTTCCCGCAGGATGATCTGCCGGGCGAACGTCCGCACGCTGTACGGGTACTTGTCGAAGTCGCACCGCAGGCTGTCTATCTCTATCATCTGGTTGATGTTCCCCGAGATTATCCGGTTGTAATACCCCTTTTCCGAGAGGTCCTTGTAGTAGTTGAAGGCGCTCTTGTCCGCCAGCAGCAAGGCACGTTTCACGTTGTGTTCAATCGCGCTTTTTTCAGGTGATAGCGTGAAGAACATCTCGTGGAAACGGCGCACATGTTCCCGTGCCTCCGCCGGGCGGTTCTGCGACAAATCCTGAGACAAGGCGAGCATCAGGCTCTTGCCGTTGTCCAGCACATAGATTTTCTCCCGTTGCTTCTCTGCGAAACGGTAGGAGTTCCACACGCTCCACACCGTCACCACGGCGCACAGCGAGAGGAAGACGATACCGAACAGGCGTATCTGCCTGAACGATGATTCGATGTTTTTAAGTGACTTAAATTCCATTGTTGTTTATTCGTTTTTAATTGTCAGTTGATTATTTCAGCAGTTTCCCGGCACGTCCGACCACGTTTCCTGCGGCTGCACCCGCCACGCTGCCCGCCATGCTTCCGGCTCGTCCCGCCATCTGGTTCACGTTGCGACCGTAACCGCCCATGCCTCCGGCTTGGATAATCCAGCCGGCAACGGTGGGAATGGTGAAGTATCCGATGATGCCGATGCAGAGGAACACGATATACACCCCGTCGCTCGAATCCAGCGAGAAGTTCGGGTCTGCCTGCATCCGCTCGATGTCGCTTTGCAGCATCAGCACCTGTATCTTCGCCAGTATGGTGCTGAACATGTCCGACACCGGAAGCCACAGATAGACCTGTATGTAGCGGCATATCCACTGCGTGAGCGTGCTTTGGAAACCGTCCCATACCGACAGGGCGAAGGCTATCGGACCGAGTATCGCCAGCACCACGAGAAAGAAGGTGCGGACGGTGTCTATCACGAGGGCGGCGGCTTGGAACAGCAGTTCCAGTATCTCGCGGAAGAAGTCGCGGATACTCTTCTTCATGTTGTACATTCCCCGGTCGATATACATTCCCGCCATCGTCACCATGTCGGAGGGCGACCAGCCGAGTTCCTCCAGTTGCTTGTCAAATTCCTCGTTGGACACGAGGTAGGCGGTTTCGGGGTTGCGTACCATCGCCTCGTATTCCAGCTTGTCCTTCTGCTCCCGGTATCGGTTCATGTCCAGCGTTTCCGCCTCCAGCATCTTTGCCGTGCCCTGTACGACGGGTGAGAGGATGCTGTTTATCGTGCCCAGCACCACAGTCGGGAAGAACATGATGCACAGACCGATGGCAAAAGGACGGAGCATCGGGAATACGTCTATCGGTTCGGCTCTCGCCAGCGACTGCCATACCCGGTAGGCGACGTAGAACAGCGCACCCAGCCCGGCGATGCCTTTCGCCACACCAGCCATGTCCCCACACAGCGGCA
>OJOK01000900.1_pt1 | contig 14749 bp, 10 predicted proteins | sample 1598051 | NCBI WGS metagenome assembly OJOK01 (sample SAMN01915205, study PRJEB22387) | human gut metagenome | isolation source: stool | host: Homo sapiens | place: USA
CCGGATGAGGCGAGACTGTACCGCTATTACCCGTGTACGGGCTGCGGCTGCAAGGTTTGCCCTCATCAGTCCGCTGCGCGGACAGCTTCCCCCGATGGGGAAGCCTAATGAAAAAGCGCCCCTTGCGGAGCGCTTCCCTGTTCTTACTTATTCACTCTCTTATAATACTGCCGGTACTGCTGGGGCGAAAGGCCCGTGGCATCTTTAAAGACGCGGCGGAAATGCGCCGTCGTCATAAAGCCGGTCTTTTCCGCAATGTCCGAGATGCTCTCGTTCGACTTCTCAATGAGGTTCTGCGCGGCCTTGATGCGCACGCCGTTGATATATTCGATGAGCGAGAGGTTGATGGACTTCTTGAAAAGGCGGCTCAGATAATACGGGCTGATATAGAACTGACTGGCGATGCCGGTCAGGGTCAGCTTCTCGGCGTAGTGCTCGGCGATATAGGCCTGGATCTGATCCACAATGTGTTTGCTGACGCGGCCATTCTCGCCGCCCTGCTCCTGCTGCTGGCGGCAGAGGTCCTTGAGTTCCAGCAAAAGCGTAGCCAGCAGCATCTTGCGCAGGTTCTCGGCCTGCAGCTCTTCGATATTGGAAAATTGGATCTTGGTCAGCTTGGTGACGCCGTCCACCAGCGCGGCCACCTCTTCGCCGAAAGCGGCGGTCAGGTCGGTCAGCGTGGTGGGGGTGTCCTCCACCACATCATGGAGCAGGGCGGCGGCGATGCTCTCGCTGTCCATGCCAAGGTCCAGCACGAGGCGGGCCACAGCCAGCGGGTGGCAGATATAGGGCTCACCGCTGCGGCGGCAGACCCCCTTGTGGGCGTCGTTGGCCAGATTGTAAGCCTTTTCTATCATGGCCATATTGTAGGCTTTGCCGCTGGCTTTGATGGCCTCCACCAGCTTCTCCCAGGTCACGATCTCGGGCCGCACCTCCGAGGGAAGGGTCCCCTCAGGGGCGTTGGCCGGCAGGGCCGTTGCGGCCACGGTAGCCATCTCCGTCACCGGCACGGGCTGGTGGAGATGGGTCTTTGCAGAGTAGCTGTCCTCTTTCGCCGCAGCCGGTGCTGCGGGCGAGGGGAGGATAGGTTTCTTTCCCTCGGGCATCTTTATCGTTCCTCCAGACATTTCAGGATGGGCGCATCGGCAAGGTTCTTCTTTCCGGTGGCAGGCACGAGTTCCCAGAACTTTGCCCCGCCCCGGTCAGCCGCTGTGATGAGGCCGACCTGTTCCAGCGCGGCGACGGCCACCAGCGTCCGACCGGTGTTCTCCTCGCCGAGTTTTGCAAACAGGGGCTGCAGGTCTTCGGCGTGCCAGCGCCGCGCCTGCAGCTCCCGATAAACGGTGATGATATGGCTGCGCTCCGGGGCGATGCTCTCCTTCTGCTCCGGCGTCAGGGGCGTACCCCGGCGCAGCGCCTGCACCAGCGCGGCCTGCTCTGCAGCTGTGTTGCCGAGGCCCGCCGGGTGCAGCTCGATGATGCGGCCCGACAGCTGTGCGCCCCGGGGCGAATCGTAGACCGAAAGGCTGATGGCTGCGTCCACGACGTCGCCCGTCGAGTAAGGCACCTGTTCCGGGTGCATCCCGAACCAGACAGCGTAGATGCTGGAATTGCCCTGCCGCAGACGCAGGCGGCAGTGCTTGCCCTCCGAGACGGCGTAGACGCCCTCCACGACAGCCATTTCCAGCACGAAGACCGGGCTGGGGTTGTCGGCACCGTAGGGTGCCAGCTGGTCGAGGCGGCGGACGCTCTCCACCGTCAGACGGTCGAGGTGGACGGACAGATCACATTCCAGCGGCGGGGTGCGCAGCACGGGACACTCCCGGGCTGCCCAGTCGTTGAGCCGCTGGCGGAGCGTCTGCAGATCCTCTTCCCGCACCGAGAGGCCCGCTGCCATGGCGTGGCCGCCGAAGCGAAGCAGGATGTCGGCGCAGGAGGCGATGCACTCGTGCAGATTGAAGCCCTGCACGCTGCGGCCGCTGCCCTTGCCCTCGCCGTGCTCATCTACCGACACCACGATGACCGGGCGTCCGGTCTTTTCCACAAGGCGGGAGGCCACGATGCCGATGACGCCGGGGTGCCAGTCTCTGCCCCAGAGCAGGATGACCCGGTCTTCGAGGCGTTCCGGCTCAGCGTCCAGCAGCTCCTGCGCGGCTTTGACGATCTCCATTTCCGTCTCCTGCCGCTGGATGTTGATGTCACTCAGCTTATGAGCCAATTCGACCGCCCGGTCTTCGTCTTCACAGAGCACCAGCTGCAAAGCGGTCACGGCGCTGTCCATCCGGCCCGCCGCATTAAGGCGGGGCGCGATGGCGTAGCTGATGTTCTCTGCCGTCACCGGCTTGCCTGCAAGGCCCACTTCTTCCAAAAGGGCGCAGAAGCCGGGTCTGTCCGTATTTTGCAGCTGGCGCAGACCTGCTTTGACGATGGTGCGGTTCTCCCCTGTCAGGGGCATGACGTCGGCCACGGTGCCAACAGCGGCGAGGTCGCCGCAGTATTCCAGCATCTCTTCCGGCGGGCAGCCATCCAGCGCAGCGCAGAGCTTGAAGGCCACGCCCGCGCCGCACAGGCCCTTGAAGGGGCTGTGGTCGTCGGCACGGCGGGGGTCCACGATGGCCACTGCCTGGGGCAGGGTGTCGTGGGGCAGATGGTGGTCTGTGATGATGAGGTCGATGCCGAGGCTGGCCGCGAATGCGGCTTCCTCTACGGCAGAGATGCCGTTGTCCACCGTGACGATGAGGCGGCAGCCCTTATCATAAATCGACTGGATAGCGTTCTTCGAGAGGCCGTAGCCGTCGCCCTCCCGGCTGGGCAGCATACACTTGACGGCGGCGCCCATCCCTTTCAGGTGCTGATAGAGCAGGGCCGTGGCGGTCACACCGTCCACGTCGTAGTCGCCGAAGACGACGATCGTCTCCCCTTCGTCGATGGCCCGCAGGATGCGCTCACAGGCTTTGTCCATGTCGGTCAGGAGCATGGGGTCGCTCAGCTCTTCTTCGCCCGCCAGAAGGGTCAGCGCCTCGGCGGGGTCGGTGATGCCCCGGGCAGCGAGGATGCCGGCCAGCAGGCCGGCTTCTTTCTGCTGGGCCGCGAGGACAGAGCGGTATTTTTCCTCGCTCCACTCTTCGTCCATGTTCTGGTATTCCAGCTCTTCGGTGTTCTGCTGGGCGATGGCCGCTGTCAGCTCTTTCAGGGCGGCGCGGTCAACGGTCTTGGTGTTCCAGGCCCGGTAGGTCATCGCAATCCCTCCCCGGCCAGACCATCGTTCGCCAGCATCCCCTGCAGCGCAGCGATCTCGCTGGAAACGTCCAGCGCCACGTCCGACAAAAGCTTATCGTAGAGGTTATCATAAGCCTGATTCAGGGTGTGCAGGATGCCCGCAATATCCCGGCGGATGGCCTCCGCGTTCTCGCCCTGCTGGCTCTGCACGTCGTTGTAGGTGTGCAGGAGCTTGAGGGTGGTGGGGATATAGTATTCCGCAAAGCGGCGGGCCTTGGGCAGGCTCTCGGGGTGGGCTTCCAGCCAGGCACAGATGGACTCGGTGGTCTTCTGCATATGCTGCAGCTCCTCCACAGCCCGCTCATCCTCCATGAGCTCCTGCTCCTTCTCGAGCACCTGCGCAAAGCGGCGGGTCGTCTCGAGGTTCAGGGGGACTTCTCCGGCCTGTTCCGGCGCTTTTTCCGGTTCGGGCTGGGGCTGATTTTCCTGTGCAGCGCGGTAGTCCTCTGCCGTCAGGTAGAGCTTGTCGTTTTTCTCGTCCAGCCAGGCACTGAGCCAGCCCTTGTGGATGAATTTCCGCAGCACCTTGAGCGCCTTGGTCTTCTTTTTATGCGTCAGGTCGGCCAGCATGGAGAGGGAGAGGCCCTTGTGCCAGTCGAAGCCCTCGGCGGTATCGGCGTAGAGCTCCAGGGTCTTGGCAGCCTTCATACGGGACGCACCCGCTGCGGTCAGCCAGCCGAACACAGCGGTCACAGCGGCAGAGCACCACCCCGTCACCGCGATAGCACCCAGTGCGAGATCACCGATGGCACTGAGGACCGTCATATCAGCCGCCACTATCACGCCGCCGGACGTGAACGCCCCCGCCGTGCCGAAGCAGGCGATGGCCGTGATGCCGAAGATGACGGCGAAGGTGATGCCGGTCGCCAGCATGGCGACGCCTGCACTGTGGCGCTTTTTGGCGCTGGTGCGAATATTCTCGATGGCCGTCGGTTCCGGCTTCTTCGCAAAGAAATTGCGCGCCCAGTCGGTCATCCCGCTGGCGCTGGCGCTGCTTCTGGCCTCCTCGGCCCGCTTCTGGTACTCCTGTTTTCCGGCCTGAAAGGCCCGGCCTGCCTCCGAGATGCCATAACCGGCGGCGTTCACTGCGGCGCGGCCCACATCCCATACACGGTCGCCGATCTCCTCGCCCCGGCCCTCAAAGCCGTGGCGGAAGGAGTCGGACATGGTGTCGCCCAGCTCGCGGAGCTGGCGTTCCAGCTCCTGCTGCACCTTACGGCCTTCGCTGTCCTGCGCCGTGCGGTTAAAATCGTTTTCACGATCAGTCATTCAACTTCTCACCCTTCTGCCGGGCTGTACCGGCTGATGATGGCGCGGGCCACCCGCAGGCCATCGACGGCGGCACTCATGATGCCGCCCGCATATCCGGCACCCTCGCCGCAGGGATACAATCCTGCCAGCTGGGCGCATTCAAAATTTTCTTCCCGTTTCAGCCGCACCGGGCTGCTGGTACGGGTCTCGAGGCCGGTCAGAATGGCCTCGGGGGCGGTGTAACCCGCAATTTTCCGCTCGTAAGCCCGCAGACCGGCCCGCAGGGTGTCGGCCAGTTCGGTCGGCAGTAACGCGCCGAGGTCCGCAGCGACGACGCCCCGGTCATAGGTGGGCTGGACGCGGCCAATGTTCAGCCGGCCCCTGCCCTCCAAAAAGCTCTGGATGTTCTCCGCCGGGGCAGCATACTTTCCGCCGGGACGGCCTGCCGCATAGGCCCGGGCTTCCAGCTCCCGCTGGAAGGCGATGGCCTTCCGGGGGTCGTTGCCGAAGTCTTCACCGCCCACGCTGACCACCACGGCCGCGTTGGCATTCCTGCCGCTGCGGGCGTGGTAGCTCATGCCGTTGGTCACGACGCGTCCCTTTTCGCTGGCCGAAGCCACCACCTGGCCGCCCGGACACATACAGAACGTATAAACGCACCGTTTTTCAACGTGCTGCGAAAGCTGATATTCGCCGCGCGGCAGGGCCGGATGGCCCGCCGCCTCGTGGTAGAGGCTCTTTTCGATTTCCGATTGGAGATGCTCTGCCCGGAAGCCGACGCTGAAGGGCTTGCACTCCAGCACGAGGCCGCTGTCCATCAGCATCCCGAAGGTGTCGCGGGCCGAGTGGCCCACCGCGAACACCAGCGCCTCACAGGGGAACGCACCGTCCGTGGTCTGGATGCCGACAAGCTGGCCGTCCCGCCGCTCGAAGCCGGTGAGGGCTGTGTTGAAGTGGACCTCGCCGCCCAGCGACTCGATCTCTTTTCGGATCGAAGTGATGACGCCCCGCAGCAGGTCGGTGCCGACATGGGGCTTCTGCTGCCAGGCAATTTCCTTCGGCGCGCCGTGCTCGAGGAACACTTCGGTCACGAAGCCGCAGAGCTCGTCGCCGATGCGGGTGGTGAGCTTACCGTCCGAGAAGGTTCCGGCGCCGCCCTCGCCGAACTGGATGTTGGCGTTTTCGTCCAGCTCACCGGTGGTGGAGAAATGCTCCACGGCCTTGACGCGCTCGTCCAGCGCCGGGCCGCGTTCCAGCACGATGGGCCGGTAGCCCTGACGGGCCAGCAGCAGCGCCGCAAAGAGGCCCGCCGGGCCGAGGCCGCAGACCACAGGCCGGTGCGTCAGCGGCAGAGTGCCATTCTGCACCGAGAGATCGGTCTTGCCCCGGACGGTAACGCTGCGGGAAGCACCCGCACAGGCGGCCTCTTCCCTCTCCTCTTTCAGGGTCACGGCCACGGTGTACACCAGCTTGGGCTGGCCGTGGCGGGCGTCCACCGAGAGCCGAGCGATGCCCAGATGGCTCACCTTTCCCCGGGGGATGCGGGCGAGGCGGAGGGCTTTTTCGTAGGCCTGCGGCTCCCCGGCGGAGAGGGGCAGGCGAATATCATGGATCAGGATCATATACTCAGTTACTTTCTATCTTGCACTGCACCACATAGCTGCCCAGCGCAAAAATTTTGTCGTTGGCCGGCACATAGAGGCGGCAGGCGATGTTCTGCTGGCCGATGGCGACATAGAAGTCGTCGGCGTCGATCTCAATGACCACCTGTTCCGGATTCAGTGCTTCCAGCGAACCGGCCGGGCCGCAGAGGGTGACGTTCATCAGCCGCTCCGTCTCCACGGTCAGGGTGTAGGTGGAGGGCAGGTTGATGACCTGCACACAGCTGGCGGGCAGGTTCATGGTCTTGGTTTCCAGACGGGAGCTGTCGAAGCTGACCGTGATGCTGGAGATGTTGTCCAGCAGACGGATGCCGCTGGGCAGTTCAATGGGCATTTCGTACACCTTATCCAGTGCAAAGGTGGAAAGGTCGATGGTACCCACCGACAGGGTGGACAGACGGTCGATCTGGGACTCCGGGCCGGCCACATTGAGGGTCTTTTTGCTCAGGGAGTAGACCAGCACCGAGGGGTCAAAGTCGCGGGGCGCGTTGATAAAGCTGACTTCCACCGGCAGGGTGGCCAGCTTATACACCTGCAGCGTGACCTCGACGCTGTCCGTTTCCAGAGTAGTATACTCAAATTCCACCTCCCTGCCGCTGCGGGTGTAAAAACGCAGGCTAGTGTCCAGAGTGACGGGGCTGGTCAGCTCGCCGTTGTAGGTCACCTCGGCAGTGCAGGTTTCCACCTGGCTCAGCTCGGTGCTGGGTCCGGAGAGCGTCACCGTCTCCTTCGAGATGTCGGTGCCGTAGAGGATATAGCCGTCTGCTATCTTCAGGTAATTCGTCGTCACCTGGATGGGCAGGGTCTTTTCTTCCACCACATCGAACACCACGTCCACGGTGTTGTCGCCGTCGATGGAGACAGACACACCGGTGAGCAGGGTGCTCTGGCTCCGCACCTGAAGGCGCAGGCTCTTTTCGCCGCTGTCGCGGACGCTGGACCAGTCGGGGTAGACGACAAAGTCGTTGGCCGACAGGCTTCCGATGGTGTAGCCGTCGCCGGAAAGTTTCAGGTTGACCGTTTTTTCCTCTGTATTGACGATGCTCAGGCCACGGGAAGTGTAGGCAGCCGAATCATAGGTAAAGTCCACCGGAACATTATAGATGGTGGTGGTGGTGCCGGGCTGCACGACGATGGTGACAGCCATCCACGCGATGACTGCACCCAGCAAAGAAAGCAGGAGCCGGATGCGGCGGTCGTTCAGCAGATTGCGCTTGGGGGGTACGGCAGGCTTGCCGTTGTTCTGCTCAGTGCTCATTGCTGCTCATCCTCCTCCTTGTTGTTCACCCAGTTCAGCAGGCGCTTGCCCCGGGCCTTCCAGCCCTCGGCAGCGCTCTTCTCGCTGGCGGTCTCCTTGGGTATCATCTCATCCACCAGCCGGGTGTAAAGGGTCTGACGGTCAAAGTGGCGCATGAGCACACCGTTTTTCGCCATCGAGATGATGCCTGTCTCCTCACTGACCACGATGGCGATGGCGTCGGAGTTCTCGGCGATGCCGAGGCAGGCGCGGTGGCGGGTCCCCATGTCCTTGCCCAAGTCCAGGTTGTTGGAAAGGGGCAGCACACAGCCTGCGGCCTTGATGCGGCCATCCTCGATGATGGCTGCGCCGTCGTGGAGGGGGGTACCCTCGTAGAAGATGGTACCCAGCACCTCGAGGTTGACTGCGCTGTTCACGGGCGTGCCGGTGCGGACGATCTCAGAAAGGTTGGTGTTCCGTTCCAGCACGATGAGCGCGCCGGTCTTGGTCTCCGAAAAGCGCTCTGCCGCGTCGCAGATGGCGATGATGGCGCTGCGCCACGCGCCCTTGAGGCTGGTGTCGTTGTAGCGGTTTTTATTGAAGAAGCGATAGGCCCACTGGTCGGTCTGGCCCATCCGCTCCAGCGCACGCCGTATCTCGGGCTGGAACAGCACCACCAGCGTCAGCAGACCGACTTGCAGCAGCGAGTTGAGCAGCCAGGTGACGGTGCGCATATTCAGGATGTTCGCCACCAGATAGACCGCCATGACGATGAGCGCGCCCTTGGCCAGCTGGCCGGCGCGGGTGCGGTTGACGAAGCCCAGCAGCTGGTAGATGAGGAACGCGATGATGAGGATGTCCAGCAGGTCTACCAGCTTGAAGGTCTGGAAGTTTGCTACGATAGAGTTCAGAGTCATGGGTCACATTCTCCCGTTCACACTGCTTCGATGAGGGCGACGGCGTGGGCCGCGATGCCCAGCCCCTCGCCGGTAAAGCCCAGATGCTCCTCGGTGGTGGCTTTGACGCTCACGGCGTCCACCGGCATCCTGAAAGCCTCGGCCAGCTTTGCCCGCATGGCCGGGATGTGGGGGGCCAGCTTCGGACGCTGGCAGAGGATGGTGGCGTCGATGTTCTCGATGCGCCAGCCGTGCTCGGTCATGATTTCTGCCACACGGCGGGCCAGCATGAGACTGTCGGCACCGGCGTACTCTTCCGCCGTATCGGGGAAGTGCTGGCCGATGTCGCCCAGCGCCGCTGCGCCCAGCACGGCGTCCATGACCGCGTGGGCCAGCACGTCGGCGTCTGAGTGGCCCAGCAGGCCCTTTTCATACGGCACTTCCACGCCGCCCAGGATGAGCTTGCGGCCCTCCACCAGACGGTGGACGTCGTAACCATGACCAATGCGCATTTTCTTTCCTCCGTTCTCGGTCCGGGGCAGGTCCTCCCGGGTGGTTATCTTGATGTTTGCGTAGTCGCCCTGTACCAGCTCCACCGGACGGCCCGTCAGCTCGAACAGGCTGCAGTCGTCGGTGACGAGGCGGGCGCTGGCCTCGTCCAGTTCATCCAGCGCCGCCAGATAGGCTGCGCGGTCGAAGCACTGGGGCGTCTGCACCGCATAAAGGGTGCTGCGGTCGGGGGTGTTCTCCACCATGCAGCCTTCCGGCACAGTCTTGCCGTTTCCGCCCTTCGCCTGCTTGATGGTGTCCTTCACCGGCACTGCCGGGGCGGCGGCACCGCAGCGGGCAGCGGCCGCTATCGTGTCGGCGATAACGCTCTGGCTCACGAAGGGCCGGGCCGCGTCGTGGACGGCCACCAGTCTGCCGTGGGCAGAGGCCACGCCGCTGCGGGCGCTCTCGGCGCGGGTCGAGCCGCCCTTCACCAGCCGCACCGGCTTTTTGCAGCGGGCAGCGGCCCGCTGGGCATTCTCACTGGACGCGCCGGTCACGATCACCAGCTCGTCCACCTCCGGACACTCGTCAAAGGCCCGGACGCTCCGCTCCAAGACGGTCTCACCGCCCAGATCGAAGCTCAGTTTATCAAATCCCATCCGGGTGGAAGAACCCGCCGCCACCAGGACTGCCGTTACACGATGTTCCAATTTCTTACACCTGCCCCATTTTATTCCTGCCCTGCGCCGCACTGCACAGAGCATATTATTATTCATTGAATATTATAGCGTATCCACCCACAAACTGCAACTGCCCTCGCCCATCAAAAATGCCCCCGTGCAGCACTTTTGGCGCTGTACGGGGGCATAAATTTTCTATGAAATTTCTGCGTTATGCGAGGATGGGCTCGATGGCAGCTGCCAGAGCATCCTTCTGAGCCTGAGCCTCGGCCAGGTCCTTGCCCAGAGTGGTGAAGTAGGTCTTGATCTTCGGCTCAGTGCCGGAGGGACGGACGACCACGGTAGCGCCGTTGTCCAGAGAGTAGATAAGGACATTTGCGGCGGGCAGGCCGGTCTCTTCGGGCTTCTTGTAGTCGGTGACCTTGACCACCTTGTGGCCGGCCAGCTCGGTGAGGGGCTCGTCACGCAGCTTCTGCATGATGGAGGCCATCTTCTCCATGCCGGTCAGGCCGGGGAACTCGAAGCTGTCCACCTTGTTCAGGTAGCGGCCATATTCCTTGTAGATCTCTTCCAGACGCTCCTTGATGGAGGAACCGATGCTGCGGTAGTAAGCGGCCATCTCGCAGATGAGCATGGAGCCGATGACAGCATCCTTGTCACGGACATAAGGACCGGCCAGATAGCCGTAGCTCTCCTCGAAGCCGAAGATGAAGCGGTCCACTTCACCGGCAGCTTCCAGATTTGCGATCTGGTCGCCGATCCACTTGAAGCCGGTCAGCACGCTGCGCATCTCAACGCCGTAGTGGGCGGCGATGGCATCGGCCAGCGGGGTGGAGACGATGGACTTGACGGCGACGGGGTCCTTGGGCATGGTACCCTTCTCGATGCGGCCAGCGCAGATGTAATCCAGCAGCAGAGCACCCATCTCGTTGCCGGAGACCAGCTCATAGCTGCCGTCCGGACACTTCATGGCGATACCCACGCGATCAGCGTCGGGGTCGGTGGCCAGCATCAGGTCGGCGCCGGTCTTGGTGGCGAGGTCGAGGCCCAGCTTCAGAGCCTCGAAGATCTCAGGGTTGGGGTAGGAGCAGGTGGTGAAGTAGCCGTTGGGGTACTCCTGCTCCGGCACGATGGTGATGTCGGTGATGCCCATGTCGTTCAGAACGTGGGTGACCGGCACCAGACCAGAACCGTTCAGCGGGCTGTAGACCAGCTTCAGGCCGGCGGTCTTGCACAGGCCCGGGCGCACCTGACGTGCCTCAATGGCGGCGTAGAGGGCGTTCTTGCAGTCGTCGCCCACAAAGCGGATGAGGCCCTGCTCGACGCCTTCGGCAAAGGAGATGTACTTTGCGCCGGTCAGGACATCGGTCTTCTGGATCTCGTCATAGACGATGGCGGCGGCGTCATCGGTCATCTGGCAGCCGTCGGGGCCGTAGGCCTTGTAGCCGTTGTACTTGGCGGGGTTATGAGAAGCGGTGACCATGATGCCCGCATTGCACTCATAGTAACGGGTGGCAAAGCTCAGGGCCGGGACAGGCATCAGAGCATCATAAATGCGCACCTTGATGCCGTTTGCGGCCAGAACACCGGCGGCAGTCTTGGCAAAGACGTCGCTCTTCAGGCGGCTGTCATAGCTGATGGCCACGGTCTGATTGCCACCCTGGGTCTTGACCCAGTTTGCCAGACCCTGGGTGGCCTGACGCACGACGTAGACGTTCATGCGGTTGGTGCCAGCGCCCAGCACGCCGCGCAGGCCGGCGGTGCCGAACTTCAGTGCAACGGCAAAGCGGTCCTTGATCTCGTCGTCATTTCCCTCGATCCTGGCCAGCTCCGGCTTCAGATCTGCGTCCTCCAGATCCGCTGCCAGCCAGCGCTTATACTCATCCTGATACATATTGCACACCTTACCTTTGTAATTTTTGACCATAATGGACAAATTCATCCAAGTCTACTTATAATATAAGCTTTTATACGCTTTGTGTCAATTCAGGATTATGTACCAAGTTTTCCCCCTCAAAACCAGCAAATGCCACAAATCGTGCAGGCTTTCCGCTCTCCTGCTGCCCATTTGCAGCCGTGCAGGGCCAGTACACCTGCCCTGCGTCGTCCAGTACATCCAGCCAGTGGCCCAGCCCTACTCCATTTTCGCACAGATACCGCATCAGGGACATCAGCCGCCCGAAGTCGCCCACCGGGCAGATGACCTGCTCCGTGACACACTCTTCTCCCTGCTGCCGCCGCACTGCCAATACAACTCCCTCTTCCTCTACGCTTGCGCTGTAGTACAGCGTGTGTGCAATTTGAAAGCCTTCGATACTGGAATAGGGCCTGGTGTAACAGCAGTACTCTTTCGCAACCATAAGATTCTTCCTCCAATCGCAGATAGCCCGCGTTTCGTTGACATCTCACATGCCCTCTAATATAATAGATTCAAACAGAAAATTGTGTCGAACTTGGGCATCTGCGCCCTATCTTTACCATTTCTTAGTCAGTTTTTAGTCAACCACTTCATTTATTTTGTCTGTTATCTCAGAATAAATTTCGAAGCATCGTAAAAACCCATTGTCCCCTTTTATGGATGGTTTCTGCCGCCCCATCGGGCAGAAAGGAGCGCCCATGTACGCAGTCCTCAAGAGCTTCGGCCTCAAGGGCCTCAACGGCTTCCCCGTGGAAGTCGAGGCCGACATCTCGGGCGGGATGCCCGCCCTCTCCATCGTCGGCCTGCCGGACTCCGCCGTCCGGGAGAGCGGCGACCGCGTCCACGCAGCCCTGAAAAATCTGGGCTTCAAGTGGCCTGACCGCCGCATCACCATCAACCTCGCTCCCGCCGACGTCCGCAAGACCGGCCCGGTGTATGACCTGCCCCTGCTGCTGGCGGTGCTGGCCGCTTCCGGGCAGTTGGAGCCGCCGCCGAAGGACACGGCCTTTCTGGGGGAGCTGGCGCTGGACGGCAGTCTCCGCCCGGTGTCCGGCGTCCTGCCCATGGCGCTGGAGGCTGCCGCCGGCGGTGTGCGGGCGCTCTATGTCCCCGCCGAAAACGCTGCCGAAGCCGCTGAGGCCTGCGGAAGCGAAATGCAGGTCTACCCTGCAGCAACAGCCCGTCAGGTCGTGGACGCACTGCGGGGCATCCAGCCCATTTCTCCCACGGCTCCGGTTCCCTTCGACCCTGCCGATGCGTGGAGCCACGTTCCCGATTTCGCCGACGTCTGCGGCCAGCCGCTGGCCCGCCGGGCAATGGTCATCGCGGCTGCGGGCGGACACAACGTCCTGCTCGTCGGTGCGCCCGGCACCGGCAAATCCATGCTGGCCCGCCGCCTGCCCGGCATCCTGCCGCCCCTGACCCGGGAAGAAGCCGTGGAGACGACGAAAATTTATTCCATCGCCGGGCAGATGCCCGCAGGCCGGGGCCTCGTGACGGCACGGCCTTTCCGCAGCCCCCACCACTCGGCCAGTTCGGTTGCGCTGGCGGGCGGCGGGGCGCAGTTCCGCCCCGGCGAGTGCAGTCTGGCCAACTGCGGTGTCCTCTTCCTCGACGAACTGCCCGAGTTCTCCCGCGAGAGCCTCGAAGTGCTGCGCCAGCCCCTCGAGGACGGCTGCATCACGGTCAGCCGAGCCGCCGGAAGCGCCACTTATCCCAGCCGCTTCCAGCTCGTCGCCGCCATGAACCCCTGCAAATGCGGCTACTACGGCCACCCTACCCGGGCCTGCACCTGTTCGCCCAGCGCGGTGCGGCAGTACCGCAGCCGGGTGTCCGGCCCGCTGCTGGACCGCATCGACCTCTGCGTCGAGATGGACCCGGTGGCCTTCGATGAACTGCATGGCGCTGCCCCTTCCGAGAGCAGCGCCGAGCTGCGGAAACAGGTCCTTGCTGCCCGGGCCATCCAGGCCCAGCGGTACGCTGCTCCCGGCTACGAGGATGTGCGCTGCAACGCCCAGCTCACCGCCGGGCAGGTGCGGCGCATCTGCCGGATGACCCCCGCTGCCGAGCAGCTCCTGCGGGCCTCCTACGAGACGCTGGGCCTTTCGGCCCGCGCCCACGACCGCATCCTCCGGGTGGCCCGCACCATTGCCGACCTCTCCGGCAAGCGCCTCCTCGACGAGGATTCGCTGCTCGAGGCTCTGCAATACCGTGCGCAGGAAAAGGTCGATCTGACGTTCTGATACAGACAAAAATCCCCCGGCTGGACCGGGGGATTTTTTCGTTATAAAACTTTTAGAATCTTCTCCACGCATCGGGCAGGAAGAGCACCAGCATCGGGAAAATTTCCAGACGACCGGCCAGCATATCGAAGATGAGCACCAGCTTTGCAAAGTTGGAGTAGGCCCCGAAGTTCATCATGGGACCCACCTGATTGAGGCCGGGGCCGATGTTGTTCAGGGTGGCGGCGATGGAGGTGAAGTTCGTCACCATGTCAAAGCCGTCCAGACTGACAAGCATGAAACTCGCCGCAAAGATGAAGATGTAGGCCGCCAGAAAGACGTTGGTGGTGCGGATGGTCTCATGATTGACCAGCTTGCCGTCCATCCGGACAGGGGCCACCACCTGCGGGTGGAGGGCCTGCTTCAGCTCCTTGCCCAGCGTCTTGCCCAGCAGAAGGAATCGGCTGACTTTGATGCCGCCGCCGGTGCTGCCCGCGCAGGCGCCCACGAACATCAGCAGCACCAGCACCTCTTTTGCCAGCGTGGGCCAGAGGTCGAAATCACAGCTGGAAAAGCCGGTGGTGGTAATGATGGAGCCGACCTGGAAGGCCGCATGGCGCAGCGCCTCGCCGAAGGTGCCGTAGAGGCTGCGGATGTTCACCGTGATGACGGCCACCGCCGCCAGAATGATGGCAAAATAGGCGCGGACTTCCTCGCTGGACGCTGCGCGGCGGAACCGGCGCAGCAGCAGCAGGAAATACACGTTGAAGTTGACGCCGAAGAGGATCATAAAGACGGTCACGACCCACTGGATGTAGGGCGAGAAGCTGGCAAAGCTGTCGTTTTTGAAACCGAAGCCGCCAGTACCCGCCGTGCCAAAGGCCGTGAGCAGAGAGTTGAACACATTCATTCCGCCCGCCAGCAGGAAGCAGAACTCCACCACCGTGAGCGCGAAATAGATGCCGTACAGGATCTTGGCCGTAGACTGCACCTTCGGCACCAGCTTGTCCACCTGCGGGCCGGGGCTTTCCGCCTTCATCAGGTTGACGTGGGAGCCGCCGGTCAGGGGCAGCAGGGAGAGCAGGAACACCAGAACGCCCATGCCGCCGATCC
>OJOK01000901.1_pt1 | contig 14746 bp, 16 predicted proteins | sample 1598051 | NCBI WGS metagenome assembly OJOK01 (sample SAMN01915205, study PRJEB22387) | human gut metagenome | isolation source: stool | host: Homo sapiens | place: USA
GAGGGGATATTTTTTGCCTTTTTTTGAATTCATCACTTGACATTGTGGCAAAGAGTTGATGACCCAGGACGAATTGGCAGTGATGGACGGCGGCAAGTGTATTTTCATGCTGCGGGGCGTGCGCCCGTTCCTTTCGGACAAGTACGACCTCACCCGGCATCCGAATTACCGATACACGGCCGACGCCGACCCTAAAAATGTCTTTGACATGGAACGGTACATGAAGAAGCAGCGTGCCGTGGTAAAACCCACGGACACCTTCGATGTGTACGAGATTGACGCAACAACTTAACCCAAAATCAAAAACATTTTTTAGGAGGATTATTTTATGGAATTTTTCAACAGTGCAGTTGGTGTTTTGCAGACTCTCGTAGTGGCCCTGGGCGCAGGTCTTGGTATCTGGGGCGTTATCAACCTTCTGGAAGGTTACGGCCAGGACAACCCTGCTTCCAAAAGCCAGGGTATGAAACAGTTGATGGCCGGCGGCGGTGTCGCCCTCATCGGCATCACCCTTGTACCTCTGCTCTCCGGCCTGTTCGGTTGATCGTCCGGCGGTGATCGCTTATGGGCGGCATACTCGACAAACTCGATGAATGGCTCCGAGGGCTGCTCATCGAGGGAATCACGGGAAACCTGTCGGGCATGTTCGATACGGTCAATACCAAAGTAGGCGAGATCGCCGGTGAAGTGGGACAGACGCCGCTGGCATGGAACAGCGGCGTCTTTTCTATGATCCGAAACCTCTCTGAAACGGTGATCGTTCTAATCGCCGGGGTTATCCTGACATTCGTAATGTGTTATGAGCTGATCCAGCTTGTGACAGAGAAAAACAATCTGCACGATGTAGATACCTGGATGTTCTTCAAGTGGATTTTCAAGACTTTCTGTGCCGTTCTCATTGTGACGAACACATGGAATATCGTCATGGGTATCTTCGATGTGGGGCAAAGCGTTGTGAACAGCAGCGCGGGCGTCATCATTGGGAATACCTCCATTGATATCAGCAGCGTCATCACGGATATGGAGGCGCAGCTTGAAGCCCTGGGCACGGGAGAACTGTTCGGGCTGTGGTTCCAGTCCCTTTTCGTGGGGCTTACCATGAACGCCCTTTCCATCTGTATCATGCTTGTCATTTACGGCCGCATGATCGAGGTGTATTTGACAACTTCCGTTGGACCAATTCCGCTTGCCACTATGACAAACCGGGATTGGAGCCATACAGGACAGAACTACTTGAAATCCCTGTTTGCATTGGCGTTCCAGGCATTTCTAATCATGGTGTGCGTGGGAATCTACTCTGTTTTGGTACAGAGTATCGCCACGGACGGAAACATCTCAGGCGCGATATGGGCCTGCATGGGCTACACGGTCCTGCTGTGCTTCGCCCTGTTCAAGACCGGCAGCCTCTCTAAGAGCCTGTTCGGAGCGCATTAAGGAGGCTTGATAAATTGGCGTATGTAACCATTCCAAAGGATTTGACGAAAGTAAAATCCAAAGTGCTGTTTGGGCTTACCAAACGGCAGCTTATATGTTTCGGAGCGGCGGCACTCATCGGAGTACCGCTTTTCTTTTTGCTCAGACGCACGGCCAGCAACAGTGCCGCCGCGTTCTGCATGATTATCGTCATGCTCCCGTTCTTTCTGCTTGCCATGTATGAGCGGCATGGTCAACCCCTGGAGGTGGTGGCCGGACAGGTCATCCGCTGTATGTTCCTGCGGGCGAAAGAGCGGCCTTACCAGACAAACAATTTCTACGCAGCCCTGGAGCGGCAGGCTCAGGCGGAAAAGGAGGTGAAAGCCATTGTTCAGAAAGCGAAAGCCAGAGCCGCAGGCACGACAGGCGGCAAAAGCCGCGGTAAAACTGACCGCCGCAGAAAAGCGTGAGATCAGCCGTATCCTGGAAACCGCCAGAGGCGACGGCAGGATACATTCCGCACAGGACACCTTACCGTTCCGCCAGATGTACCCGGACGGCCTATGCAAGCTGGACGACCACACCTGGTCGAAGTGTATCGAGTTCGAGGATGTGAATTATCAGCTTGCGAAACCTGACGACCAGACGGCGATCTTTGAAGCCCTCTGCGATATGTATAACGCCCATGACGCTTCTATCGGGATGCAGCTCTCCCTTGTGAGCCGCCGCATGAACCGGGAGGATTTTGCGAAGCGTATCGAGATCGCAGCGCAGGGAGATCACTTCGACCATATCCGTGAGCTTTACACGCAAATGCTCCGCAAGCAGCTTGAACGGGGCAACAACGGTCTTATCAAAACAAAGTATCTGACCCTCACCATTGAGGCACGGGACAGCAAAACCGCACGGGCACGATTTTCCCGGATCGTCATGGATGCCCTCAACCATTTCAAGGTCATGGGTGCTCTGGCAAAGGAGCTTGGCGGCAAGGAGTGGCTGGAAACGCTCCACGGCATCCTACACCCGGACGGGGAACGGTTTGCCTTTGAATGGAGCTGGCTTGCCCCTTCCGGCCTGTCGGTTCAGGATTTTATCGCACCATCTTCCTTCCGCTTCGGTGAAGCACGGAAGTTCACGATGGCGGATAAATTCTGTGCCGTGTCCTTTCTGCAGATCAGCGCACCGGAAATGGATGACCGTATGCTCACCGAACTGCTGGATACGGACAGCGGGCTGCTTGTCAGCCTCCATATCCGCAGCATGGACCAGAACGAGGCGATCAAAACGGTCAAGCGGAAGATCACTGACATTGACAGTATGAAGATCGACGCACAGAAAAAGGCAGTGCGGGAAGGTTTCGATATGGATATCATCCCCACCGATCTTGCCACCTACGCAGGCGAGGCAAAGAACATCCTCCGTGACCTGCAAAGCAGAAATGAGCGAATGTTCCGGATGACCTTTCTGGTGGTAAATTTTGCAGACAGCAAGCAAAAGCTGGAGAATGACCTTCTCCGTGCGGCAAGCGTGGCGCAGAAATATAACTGCTCCCTGGTGCGGCTGGACTTTCAGCAGGAGGACGGCTTCGTGTCGGCTCTGCCCCTGGGCGTCAACCGCATTAAGATACAGCGCGGGCTTACCACTTCGGCGGTGGCGGTGTTCGTTCCCTTCACCACACAGGAGATTTTCCACGGCGGCGAAGCCCTCTACTACGGGCTCAATGCCACTTCCGGCAACATGATCCTTGCTGACCGCAAAAAGCTGAAAACGCCCAACGGCATGATCTTAGGCACACCCGGCAGCGGTAAGAGCTTTTCCGCAAAGCGTTCCATCGTGGGTGTGTTCCTGAACACAAAGGACGATATCCTGATCTGCGACCCGGAGGCGGAATATTTTCCGCTGGTGAACCGTCTGGAAGGCCAGGTCATCAAAATCTCGCCTACCAGCACGCAGTATGTGAACCCTATGGATATCAACCTCAATTACAGCGAGGATGATAACCCGCTGGCGTTGAAATCTGACTTTATCTTGTCGTTCTGTGAACTGGCGGCAGGCGGCCGGAACGGTCTGGAACCGGTGGAGAAAACGGTCATTGACCGTGCTGTGCGGATCGTGTACCGACCCTATATCGCAGACCCCCGCCCAGAGAATATGCCGCTGCTGGAAGATTTGTATGACGAGATCAAACGGCAGCCGGAGCCGGAGGCACAGCGGATCGCGGCGGCACTGGAACTGTATGTGCATGGCAGCCTGAATGTTTTTAACCACCGTACCAATGTGGATATCAACAACCGTATTGTCTGCTTTGATATCAAGGAGCTGGGAAAGCAGCTCAAAAGCCTGGGTATGCTGGTGATCCAAGACCAGGTATGGAACCGTGTTTCCCAAAACCGGGATCAGGGTAAATCCACCTGGTATTTCGTGGACGAGTTCCACCTTCTGCTGCGCGGCGAGGTTGGTTCCTGGAGCGTGGAGATTTGGAAACGCTTTCGCAAATGGGGCGGTATCCCCACGGGGATCACGCAGAACATCAAGGACCTGCTTTCCTCCCCGGAGATCGAGAACATTTTTGAAAACAGCGATTTTGTGTACCTTCTGAACCAGGCCAGCGGAGACAGAAAAATCCTCTGTGAGCGCCTGAATATCTCCAACCAGCAGGCGGCGCATATCAGCAACGCAGGCCCCGGCGAGGGGCTGATCTTCTTCGGCAATGTGATCCTGCCTTTTGTGGATGACTTCCCGAAGGACAATGAACTTTACAGCATTATGACAACAAAACTTGGTGAAACCGGGAAAGGAGAAAACGAACATGAATGATCCCCGCTATTTGCATACGGAAGAAAAACAGGAAGGCGAAACCTTCTTTGATGTGATGAACCGGCTGATTGCCAGAAGCAAGGCGGTCACGGCGGATATGGAGGCGGTCCTTGCGGAGCTGGAAAGTGAGATCGAACCGTTCCGTGCGCCGAAGGACCATGAATAAACTGACCCATGTGAGCCTGTTTTCCGGCATTGGCGGTCTGGACCTGGCGGCGGAGGCTGCCGGGTTTGAAACTGTCTGCCAGTGCGAGTGGGCGGATTTTCCGCACTCCGTCCTCTCCGCACGATGGCCGGATGTTCCCAGGTTCCGGGATATTACTACTTTTACGAAGGAGGCGTTTTTTGAAAAAACAGGACTTGAAACAGTTACCGTTATCTCAGGCGGCTTTCCCTGTCAGCCCTTCTCCACCGCCGGAAAACGGAAGGGCTTTGCGGATGAACGCTACCTGTGGCCGGAAATGTGCCGCATTATTACCGAGCTGCGGCCCCGTTGGGTGCTTGGGGAAAATGTTGCTGGCTTCATCAATATGGGGCTCGACAAAACGATCTTTGACCTGGCAAAAGCGGGATACGCTGTTCTCCCATTCGTATTTCCGGCTTGCGGTGTCGGCGCATGGCATGAGCGCCAGCGAACTTTTATCGTCGCGGCTGATGTTTCCCACACCCCTTGCCTCCGACAACAACACCGCCAGGGACGCGGCAAGCCTGGATGTGTTCCTGTCGGACAATGGGATATTCCGCAAGAGGAACCGAAACGGGGCAATCTGGAGCCTCAGCCTGTCGGCGGCGGTATTCTATCTGACCCCGGTGGCGTCGGACGGTTTCCGCTCGACCCTGAAGCCGTCGGCCTTCGATCCAGCGAAGAAGGACGGGAACCTGTCGGCGCAGATCATCTCCCAGGAACAACCGGTGTCCGAAACGGCAGCACTGAACCCGGATTGGGTGGAATGGCTCATGGGCTTCCCGAAAGGATGGACGGACGTATCCTCTGGGCCGCCGAACCGGAAGGAATCCCCCGCATGACCGAGCGCATGGATGACCGGGCGCTGCGGCTGAAAACATTGGGAAATGCGGTCTGCCCGCCCCAGGCCTATCCCATTTTCCGCTATATCGCCATGATCGAGAACGGCATCTGCGGCGACTTCTGCCCCTATGGAAAGGATGGTGACTGCCTATGAGGGAACTGAAAGCGACCGATAAGATCACGCAGAAAATGACCCGTGACGGTGCGGTATCGGAAAATCTTGCCACGGGCGAGGTAGAACATATCAGCAGCCGGGAGCCGGAAACGGAGCTGTCCGCTTCTTCGGAAGAATCCGCTGGTGCTGCGGCTGACCTTGCCCTGCGTGCGGCGGAGCACCATGAGAAGAAAAGCGCACGAAAGGCGGAAAAGGCTGACACCCAGGCGGTGCGGGATGGTTCTGCCGCAAGGCAGCGCCCGTCCTCCCGTCTGCAATTTACCGCAGAAGAACGTGCCGATCCCGCACTTGGAAAGTACATCGACCGTTCCGACCGTGCGGCGGACAGGCTGGACGCGGCAAAGGCCGCTATCCCCACAAAGAAAGTTCTCCGTACCGAGCGTGTTTTTGACGAGACAGCCGGAAAAGGCAAAACGCAGCTTCACTTTGAAGAAGTGGAGAAACGCCCCAATGGACGCCTGCGGCACAATCCGCTTTCTCGGCCGGTCCATGAGATCGTCCATGCTGCCCATGCGAAGGTACATGAGGTGGAACAGGAAAATGTGGGTGTGGAGGCCGGACACAAGGGCGAGGTGCTGACGGAGCGCGGACTTGCCTACGGAAAGGGAAAGGTTCGTGCCGCCGTCCACCATCACCGCACAAAGCCCTGGCGTGACGCGGCGAAGGCAGAACAGGCTTCGGTCAAGGCAAACGCCGACTACCTTTACCAAAAGGCACTGCATAATGATCCTGCATTGGCGGCTTCTAACCCGGTATCCCGCTTTCTGCAGAAACAGCGGATCAGGCGGAACTATGCAAAGGAGCTACGGCAGGCAGAGAAAACCGCAAAGAACACAGCGGCTACGGCGAAAAGTGCGGCGCAGAAAGCAAAGGACGCCTTCAAGGAAACTTTCCTCTACATCAAGCACCATAGCCGGGCGGTTCTGCTGGTGATCGGCATTGGCACCTGTGTTGCCCTGCTGTTTGGCGGGGTATCTTCCTGTTCCATGATGGCAGGCTCCGGCGTGGGCGGTGTATTCACTTCTTCTTATCTCTCCGAGGACGCGGATATGCTGGCTGCGGAGGCGGCCTACTGCGAACTGGAGCAGGAGCTTCAATATGAGCTGGACCACTATGAGGCTCTGCACCCCGGATATGACGAATACCGTTTTGACCTGGACGAGATCGAACATGACCCTTATGTGCTGATCTCCATTCTCACGGCGTTCCATGAAGGGGTGTTCACCATCGACGAGGTTCAGGAGGAACTGCAAATGCTCTTTGAAAAGCAGTACATCCTGACGCAGACCGTGGAAGTGGAGGTGCGCTATCGGACGGAGACACGAACAGACAGCGAAGGAAACGACTATGACGTGGAAGTACCGTACAACTACTATATTTGCAATGTGAAGCTGGAAAACTTCGACCTTTCCCATGTGCCGGTCTACATCATGGACGAGGAAATGCTTTCCCTGTATGCGGTCTATATGGCAACGCTGGGAAACCGGGAAGATTTGTTCCCCGGCTCCGGCTATGTAGACAAGTACACCAAACCGCCCACCACCTACGATATCCCGCCTTCCGCACTGGAAGATGAAACCTTTGCGGCGCTCATTACCGAGGCGGAGAAGTACATCGGATATCCCTATGTCTGGGGCGGCAGCAATCCAAACACTTCTTTTGATTGCTCCGGCTTCGTATCCTGGGTGCTGACGCAAAGCGGCGTCTGCAATACGGGCAGGCTGGGAGCCCAGGGGCTCTACAATATTTCCACCCCGGTATCCTCTGCCAACGCAAGACCCGGCGACCTGATCTTTTTCATCGGCACTTACGATACACCGGGCGTTTCCCATGTGGGTATCGTGCGTCCAGTAAGGACGATAGTAGAAGTAGAGAAAGGAGGCTGTGGCTAAGGTACTACCCCGCAAAGCAACGCGGGAATCCACCTGCTTTACCGAAAGTCGAAAGATGTACGGGAAAAGAGCACGGCAGGAAAGCGGTAAGTTGCCTAAAGACAATCGGGCACGACTGAACCGCAAGGATAAGTGAATATAAGGATAAAACTGAATTGTTTAAGGTGAGTTCCAAGCCCTCGTTACGTGTGGGCAAAGGAAAATTGTCTGAAACCTTTGGTACAGAGACCATAGGAAATAGAGTCCTTCCTATGGGTTGCTAATCCCCTGTACGGCACGTCGGAGAACCGATAGTAACGGAACGAAAGCATATCCGATAATTCACATTGACCTACTACTATCGTCAACTGGAGATTGTCTAAACCAGAACGCTTGAAAAAGCTATGTGTAATGCAGTAATGTGATAAATTTCAAAGCTATGCTAGAAAGATGACACTGAAAATCTGGCATGACAACGGAGCTTCTATAGTAGTCCGAGAATCCTGAATTGACAGGAAAAGCCGTAAAATCGGATGCGGGAAAGCCGCTCACATGGCGAAGAGAAGCAGTTTTTTGCGCATTAAAATCAGAAATTGATTAGAGAGGAAAGCCTCAATGAAATCAACAATGGAGATTTTAACAAAATTACAAGAAAATTCCCAAAAGAACCAAGATGAAGTGTTTACACGACTGTACCGCTATCTTTTGAGGCCGGATATTTACTTCATTGCCTACCAGCATCTTTACTCCAATAAGGGTGCAGGAACGAAGGGTGTGAATGATGATACGGCTGATGGATTTAGCGAGCAGTATGTGACAGCCATCATTGAAGCATTGAGAACAGGGTCATATGAACCCAAGCCGGTACGCAGAACCTATATTCAAAAGAAGAACGGTAAGCTGCGCCCGTTGGGACTTCCTGTATTCGCTGACAAGCTGGTGCAAGAAGCTATCCGTATGATTCTGGAAGCCATCTACGAGCCAATTTTCTCTATCTATTCCCACGGCTTTAGACCGGGCAGAAGCTGCCACACGGCACTTGCCATGATCAAGCATGAGTTTACCGGAGCAAAGTGGTTCATTGAGGGTGACATCAAGGGATGCTTTGATAATATCGACCATTCCACGCTGATTGATGTGCTGAACCGAAAAATCAAGGACGCTCGTTTTCTGAACCTGATTCGTATGTTTCTGAAAGCCGACTATATGGAAGATTGGAACTTCCATGAAACCTATAGCGGATGCCCGCAGGGTGGAATCATCTCCCCGATTCTTGCAAACATTTATCTGAACGAACTGGACAGGTATATTATGCAGCTGAAGAAGGAATTTGACCACGGATACAATCCGAGAAACTTTACGGAAGAATACAACACGATAAGACACAAACGAGATGCACTGCATGAGAAAATCAAGAAAGCTGAAGGAACAATGCGGGAGCAGCTGATTGCTCAGCACAAGCAACTGACAAAGCAGTTGTTTCGGACACCTGCAAAAGCGTGTACCGATAAGCGATTGAAATATGTTCGCTATGCAGATGACTTTCTGATTGCAGTCAATGGGACAAGAGAGGAATGCGAAGCGATTAAGGCAAAACTCACGGATTTTGTCCGGGACACTCTGAAAATGGAGTTGAGTCAAGAAAAGACCCTTATTACGCACAGCAATACTCCTGCCCGATTCCTTGGTTTTGATGTTCGGGTGCGCAGGGATGCCAGTGTCAAACGCTCTGGAAAACAAAAAATGCGTACTATGAACAACAAAGTGGAACTCAATATTCCACTGAAAGATAAGGTGGAGACCTATTTACTGTCCCATAGCATCGCTGAAAGGGATGGAAAGAGGTTGATTCCTATTCATCGCCCAATTCTGCTGAACCGCACGGATTTGGAAATCGTAATGATTTATAATGCGGAACTCCGAGGACTCTGTAACTATTATGCCATTGCAAGCAACTTCAACAAGCTCGTTTACTTTGGTTATCTGATGGAATACAGCTGTCTGAAAACACTCGCAAACAAGCATCGCTCCCGAATTGCTAAGGTTCGTTATGAATACAGAGATGGGACTGGTGCATGGGGCGTTCCGTATGAAACCAAAAAGGGAAAACGCCGTATGATGTTCGCTAAGTACAGCGATTGCAAAGGCAAAGATTTGACGGAAAAAGTGCCCGATTTGGCGTATCGCTATTCGCACAACACAACCTCCTTCGAGGAACGTCTGAAGGCCAAAGTCTGTGAAGTCTGCGGCTGTACAGACAGCGATAGCTATGAAATCCACCATGTAAACAAGGTCAAAAACCTGAAAGGTAAAGCTGATTGGGAAAAAGTCATGCTGGCAAAGAGGCGCAAGACAATCGTTGTGTGCCACAAATGCCACATGAGAATTCATCATGGAACTAAAACGGAATAACTTTTGAAATGGAGCAAAAAATGGGGAGCCGTGTGCGTTGAGAGGCGCAAGCACGGTTCTGGGAGAGGTCTGTGCAAACCTGTCGTAGAAATACGATAAGGCGGCACTTTCCTACTCTACTATGTGGGCGGCGGAAAAATGCTGCATTGCGGCGACCCCATCCAGTATGCAGATATCAACACAAGCTACTGGCAATCCCACTTTTACGCTTTCGGGCGACCGCCCTACAACTAAAAAACGATATGGAGGTAATTTGATTTATGGCAACGACACAGAAGATCCGCAATGACATTGCGAAAACTAAAGAAAAGATCGCGGAGCAGCAGAAACGCCTTCGTGCGCTGGAGGCTCAGCTTGCGGAGGAAGAAAATCTGGAAATCGTCCGCATGGTGAAAGCCGTGAAAATGGACAACAAGGAGCTGACCGCCTTCCTGAAAGCCTACGCCAGCGGTATGATCTCCCTGCCGGAAGGTATGCTGCAGGAGACCAGCACCGAGCATGAGGAAACGGAGGGATACGAGGATGAAGCATAACTTTATGACAAAAATGGTATCGGCTCTTTTGGCGGTGGTGCTCAGCACTGCCGCTTTTTCTGTCACCGCCTTTGCCAGCGGCGGTGAGGAAACCACGGAGCCCGTGGCTGAACAGGAAACGGCCGGGGATGTTTCTGATCTGCTTTCCGCTCTGGCAGGCAGCCAGGTCACGGTATCCGTCACCGAGGATGGTATCCAGTTCAGTTCCGGCGAAAATGACTCTGAGCAGACCGGTACTGTCACCACGGGCGGCGGCAATTTGAATGTTCGCACGGGTGCGGGAATGGACTACACCGCCTTCACCCAGCTTCCCAATGGAACGACCGTGAAGGTGATCGGCACGGACGGCGACTGGCTGAAGGTCATCCTGCCAGAGAAAATCGGCTATGTCTATTCCGGCTACATGACGGTAAGTGACGGCGAGGCTGGTTCCGGGGAAGGTTCTTTCTCTCTGGACGCGGAAACGCTGGAAAATCTGCTGGGTATGCTGGGCGGTGGTCTGAATGGCGGTGCCGCTTTGACGCCGGACGGAAACCTGTCGCTGATCGACGATATCGGCAGCCCTGCCGCCAGCGGCAAGCAGTTTATTACAGTGGAAACGAAGAACGGCAATGTGTTCTATCTCATTATCGACCGTGACGACGAGGGCGAGGAAACCGTGCATTTTCTGAACCAGGTGGATGAAGCCGACCTCATGGCGCTTACGGAGGATGGAGAAAAGGCGGAAACACCTATTGTCTGCACCTGTACGGAAAAGTGCCAGGCCGGAGCGGTCAATACCGCTTGCCCGGTCTGCGTAAAAAACCTTAGTGAATGTGTTGGCACAGAACAGAAAGCTGCGGAGCCCACCGAACCGGAGAATCCGGAACCCGAAAAGAAAAGCAATGCCGGGGCAATCCTGGCGGTGCTGCTGATCCTTGCAGCCGGAGGCGGCGCAGCGGTCTATTTCCTGGTGCTGAAACCGAAGCAGGGAAAGAAAGTTCCCGCTGATCTGGATGATTTCGACCTGGAGGATGAAGAAGAATATCTGACTGAGGACGAGGAAACGGAGGAAAAGAATGAGTAAACTGATTATCGCAGAAAAACCGAGTGTGGCAAAATCTATCGCGTCGGCCTTGGGTGCTTCATCCAGGGCCGACGGCTTTTATGAGGGCAGCGGCCTTCTCATATCCTGGTGTGTAGGTCACCTTGTATCCCCGATGGATGCTGGCGGCTATGATGAGAATTTCAAGAAATGGCGCTATGACGATCTTCCCATTCTGCCGGAGCCGTTCCGCTATGTGCTGGCACCCGGCAAAGAGGACGCCTTTGAAAATCTCCGTGCTCTGATGAATCGCTCCGACGTGGATACCATCGTCAATGCCTGTGATGCAGGACAGTGCGGTTGGGTGACTTAAGAGAAAGGAAAAAGAGACCTCATCTCGTTGAAAATCAAATCCAAAAATCATTTAAGGAGCAATTCAAATGAAACGAAATCAGTATTTCGACCATAATCACTCTCAAAAAGCGCTTTCCTGCCGCTACAACATGGACACCAACCGGGTGGAAGCCCAATTTAATGATGGCACTATCGTCAATTTCGCATTATTGTAATAACAGATTGCTTCTTCCATGAATGGTAATATTATCATCAAACTTTTGGAAGAACTATAAATGTCCGAGGTGCCTTTGATTTCGACAGAAAAACAGGCTGAATTGTTACAAAGCTCGGACATTTCAAAAGAATTTTTTGAAAAACACTAAAGAAGCGGAGCAGCTAAAATCTGCTCCGCTTCGATATGATTGATCTAAGGATGTTTTGCTATTTGATTAAACTCACTCTGTCAACCGCAATCGCTCCACAACTGGAAGGTTAACGTCAGTTTTGTAGACCCATATAGGCACAATAAGGCAGATTAGCAACACCAGTCCAGACACCAGCACCAGTGGGATAAATGGATAGGAGAAAACAGCATAATAGGCCACTTTACTAAAAATCATATATAGCAAGATGAAGATTGCTGTTCCAATGGTGACTGCAAGGGAAAGGGAAACGCCCCAATAATAGAAACCTTCCATAAATAGCATTCGTTTGATTTGTCGCTTTGTCATTCCAATGCTTTCAAGAACAGCTAATTCATAGCGCCGAGTATTTACATTGACAACCATTGTATTGACAAAGTTCATGACACCAACAAGCAGCAGGATCACGGACAACCCTGTTCCTAAAACCTTTGCTGTAATGAGATATTCCTGCATTTCTTCTCGCCGTTCATATCGGGATATAATATCAATGTTAGCTTGTGATGCGGTGATTTGCTTTAATTCTTGCAGTATACTTTCGTCATGTTGACCATCCGTATCAAAGGCCACGCGGAACACTCTATATTGCGGAAAGAGTTCTTTCAAAGCTGTTTGACTAATATACAAATCAGGAGCCGTCCCTCTCTCATTGCCTCCTCCTGCTCGAAACCCTTCATTCAAATAACCGTTCGCTACAATAAAGGAATGCTGTCCGTTCTGCGTCTGGATTGTTATTTCCTGCCCCGGCTGAATAAGGTCTTCTACTGTTTTGGACAGCAGCACAACCTTTCCTTGTTCAAAGGCAGACGTGTCAATAGGCAAGTTTAAGGTTTTATTGATTTCTTCCAAATATGCACTGTCAATTCCAAAAACCCCGCTAAAAAAGTTTTGCTGATAATTTTCTAATTTTGCCGGATCAGAAAAATCAATGCCGTTTACTCCGTCTAATGACGCAAGAAACTCGTGAAATACAGCATCGTCATATACAACATCTGCTGCTACTTGAGGATAAGGTGCATAGGTCAACCTCAAATTCTCAATGCCGTCAAGCTGACCAATCTCTGAAACCATTTCGCTGGAAATTAAATCTTCTCTTTCGTGGATACTATATGTGAGTGCAAAATCGCTTACTCCCCATTGGCTCACATAATTCTCCGGGCTTAAACCATGTAATAGCCCTGTGACGACAAGGAACAAGGAAAGGCCGAAAAAAAGCGATGCAAAAACAAGGGTTGTACTCTTAGCATTACGAAAGACATTGTTCCATGCCATTCTGGACAACTTCATTTTGCTACAATTTCTGGCGCTGCTCTTTGTGCTGGCTGCTGTATATTGGAGTGCTGCTATTGGTGAAACACTTCCGGCAATTTTGGCGGGCTTCATGCTTGCAATCATAACGGTAATGAACGTAAATATGGCCGCTCCTATGAAAATAAACGGCGAAAAAGATACTTTTGTTCCCACATCAGAATTTGTTGAATACATCATATTCAGGAAGTAAGGAACAATGCCAAAGGAAACAACCGCACCAAGTAACAGACCAATCGGAATACCAATACAAGAGATTCTGATTGCCTGCTTATAGATAATTCTCTTTATCTGCCTTTGGGTCGTTCCAATCGTTTTAAGACGGCCATAGAATTGCACATCTTTTACGACAGAGACATAAAGAATATTATAAATCAGCAGATAGCCGCTAAAGGATATAAAAACTGCTAAAATTATTACAGCTAAAATAATAGTTCCACCATTTGCCTGTTCTAATGGTACAATTTCAAATGTTTGCCCTTCTGTAAAGTCAATCTCACGCCGCAATCTTTCACAGTTTTTGTCAGCATTATCATTGCCTTGAAAACGGATCATTGCCGTAACACTATTATCCAGTGATACATTTAAGCTATCCTTAAAAGCGGATGAAACATAAACATAACCACGATTATTTGTGCGCATTGGAATGTAGTCCGTATAGTAGCCCGACAGCAAAAAGGTGTCTGAGACATAATTATAGCTATCGCCAATTTGGTACGACAACACAATCTCCATCCCTATTTGCGGATCAGAAATGCCCATCTGTTCAAGCACCCATGTAGGTAGCATAATTTCGTTTTTACTTGATGGGTAATTTCCTACAACACTTGATATAGTAGGCAGACGGTGGGTTCCCCACTCGGTATCATCTATCCAAACTATACCTAATCTCGCATTTTGCAGTTGCTCTGTATCAACACTGCCTAAACGCTGCTGTATACCTACGTCAAGGACAAGGTTTGATTTTGAAATTTCAACCAACTGATTTTCTGTTACATTTGTGATTCCGACATCAGCGGTAGTTCCCATTAACCGAATTTGTTGCATTTGGTAGGTTTCAAAGTAACTAAAACCAATACTGAATGTCGCAGTTATCATAAATGCAGTTAGCACAAGAGCAATGATTGCAAATAAATTACGCTGCCGTTCACGATGCAAACTGCGCTTTGCCAGCTTCTTTTCAATGTCACTGGTATCATTTTCAAAAGGCCATGTCATAGCTTGCCACCTCCTTATTCCACAATCCTGCCATCCTCAATGCGGACAATCCGATCTGCAAGGCGGGCTATGTCGTCATTGTGGGTAATCATTACAACGGTTTGCCGGAACTCCGCGCTGGTGCGCTTGATAAGTCCCAGCACCTCGGCGCTGGTCTTGCTGTCAAGGTTGCCGGTCGGCTCGTCGGCCA
>OJOK01000910.1_pt1 | contig 14684 bp, 13 predicted proteins | sample 1598051 | NCBI WGS metagenome assembly OJOK01 (sample SAMN01915205, study PRJEB22387) | human gut metagenome | isolation source: stool | host: Homo sapiens | place: USA
ACATTGCGCAGGAGCGCAAGAAGGCTGTCAACGAGGTCAAGGACGAGATCGGCGGTATGGCGATGGAGATCGCCTCCAAGGTGGTCGAGCGCGAGATCAAAGAGGCTGACCATCAGGACCTGATCGACGAATTTATCAAAAACGTGGGTGAAGCATCATGACCGAGACTGCAAGGATGTACGGCGGAAGCCTGTACGACCTGGCCGCGGAGGAAGGGCTGGACGAGCGCATTCTGGGCGAACTGGATGGCGTGACGGCTCTGCTGAACGGGGACGCCGAGTATCTGCATCTGCTCAGCATCCCCAGCATCCCCAAGAAAGAGCGCTGTGCGCTGTTGGACGAAGCCTTCCGCGGGCAGGTCCACCTCTATGTGCTCAACTTTATGAAGCTGCTGTGCGAAAAAGGCGCTCTGCGGGAGCTGCCGGGCTGCGCCCGGGCTTACCGTCTGCGCTACAATGAGGCTCACGGCATTCTGGAAGCGACTGCTGTTTCCGCTGTGCCTCTCACGGCAGAGCAGACCAGGCGCCTGCACGAAAAGCTGGAAAAAGTCACCGGCAGGCACATCGACCTCAAAACGAAGGTCGAGCCTGCTGTGCTGGGCGGCATCCGACTGGACATCGAAGGCACCGAGCTGGACGGCACCGTCCGCAGCCGCCTCGCTGGCCTGCGCAGCAGCATCGCAGCAGCAACACTGTAACGAATACGAAGCCCTCGGGTAAACGCGAAGCCCGGCTGCTCTCGGAGCCGCAAGGCGAGAAGGCAAAGCTGGACCGAAGTGCCTGAGAGGGCTATCCACCCGAAAGTTTACAAAGAATTGAGTGGTGAAGACACAACAATGCAACTGAAACCTGAAGAGATCTCCAAGATCATCCGTGCTCAGATCAAGCATTACGAAAATGTCATCGAGCAAAGCGAGGTCGGCACGGTCATTCTGGTGGGCGACGGCATCGCCCGCGCCAGCGGTCTGGAAAAGTGCATGGCAGGCGAGCTGCTCCAGTTTGAGAACGGCGAGTACGGCATGGCCCAGAACCTCGAGGAGAACACCGTCTCCATCGTTCTGCTGGGCTCTGACGTCGGAATCAAAGAGGGCAGCACTGTCAAGCGCACCGGCAAGGTCGTGTCCGTCCCTGTGGGCGAGGCACTGATCGGCCGTGTCGTCAACGCACTGGGCCAGCCCATCGACGGCGCAGGCCCCATCGAGACGACGGAGTTCCGCCCCATCGAGAGCCCTGCTCCCGGCATCATCGAGCGCCAGCCCGTCAAGGAGCCGCTGCAGACCGGCATCAAGGCCATCGACTCCATGATTCCCATCGGCCGCGGCCAGCGTGAGCTGATCATCGGCGACCGCCAGACCGGCAAGACTACCATCGCGTCCGATACCATCATCAACCAGAAGGGCAAGGACGTCATCTGCATCTACGTCGCCATCGGCCAGAAACGCTCTACCGTGGCAAACCTCGTGCAGAGCCTCACCGAGGCCGGTGCCATGAGCTACACCATCGTGGTGTCGGCAACGGCATCCGAGCTGTCGCCCCTGCAGTATATCGCTCCCTACTCCGGCTGCGCCATGGGCGAATACTTCATGCACAAGGGCAAGCACGTCCTTATCATCTACGACGACCTGTCCAAGCACGCTGTCGCTTACCGCGCCCTGTCGCTGCTGATCCGCCGTCCTCCGGGACGTGAGGCTTACCCCGGCGACGTCTTCTATCTGCACTCCCGTCTGCTGGAACGCGCGGCCAAGCTCTCCGACGAGCTGGGCGGCGGCAGCCTGACGGCACTGCCCATCATCGAGACGCAGGCGGGCGATGTGTCCGCCTACATCCCCACGAACGTCATCTCCATCACCGACGGCCAGATCTTCCTTGAGACGGAGCTGTTCCACTCGGGCGTCATGCCGGCCGTCAACCCCGGCATCTCGGTCTCCCGTGTCGGCGGCAACGCCCAGATCAAGGCCATGAAGAAGGTCGCCGGTACTTTGAAGCTGATTTATTCTCAGTACCGTGAGCTGCAGTCCTTTGCACAGTTCGGCTCCGACCTGGACGCCGACACCAAGGCCCGTCTGGCACAGGGCGAGCGCATCGTTGAGGTGCTCAAGCAGAACCGCTCCGCTCCCGTTGCGGTCGAAAAACAGGTGGCCATCCTCTACGCGACCATCCACGACTACCTCGTGAACATCAAGGTGCCTGCCGTGGCCGAGTACGAGAAGGGCCTGTATGAGTATCTCGATACCGACGCAGCCGGAGCTTCCGTGATGGAGACCATCCGCACCACCGGCAAGCTGGAAAAGGACGCCGAGGAAGCTCTGAAGGGTGTGCTGTCCGCTTACACCGAGAACTTTATCAAGGCACACTGACAGGAAGGAGGCGTAACGCATGGCAGGTTCCATGAAGGACATCAAGCTGCGCATCAAAAGCGTAGAGAGTACCATGCAGATCACCAAGGCTATGGAGCTGGTGGCTTCCTCCAAAATGCGCCGTGCCAAGGAGCGGGTGGAGCACAGCCGCCCCTACTTTGAGACGCTGTACGAATCGCTGACCAAGATAGCGGCGGCAGACCCCCGCGCCCGCAATCCCTATCTGCGCCGGGACGACATCAAGCGGACTCTTCTGGTGGTCATCGCGGGCGACCGCGGTCTGGCCGGCGGCTATAACGCCAATGTGTTCAAGCAGGCCGACGCCGCCGAAGGCCCCGTCACCGTGCTGCCCATCGGCAAGCGCTCCGCAGAGTATTTCGCCCACCACGGGGCCGGCCTCTTTACCCCCGAGGTGCTGATGGCGGCGGATGTGTCGGTGAGCGAGTGCTTCACCCTGTCCCACCAGATAACGGAAGGCTTCCTCAAGGGCGAGTACGACGCGGTGAAGCTCTGCTACACCCGCTTTGACTCCATGATGACCCAGACGGCCACCACCCTCGAGGTGCTGCCCCTGACCATCGAGCCCACCGAGGCCCAGAAGGCTGAGGCCCGTCGGAGCCAGATCCTGTACAAACCCAGTTGCGAGGAAGTGTTTGGCGCTATCATCCCCGAGTATGTGGCTGGTGTCCTCTACGGCGCCGTGTGCGAGAGCGTGGCCAGTGAGCTGGCCGCCCGCCGCACCGCCATGGATGCCGCCACCAAGAATGCCGGCGAGATGATAGAGCATCTGAATCTGTATTACAACCGCGCCCGTCAGGCCGCCATCACGCAGGAGATCACCGAGATCGTGGCTGGTGCGGAAAATTAAAAAATGAACCAACCTCTCAGTCTCGCTATCGCTCGACAGCTCCCCTAGTAGGGGAGTCTCTGGCGAAGAGATGAAGCTTTGCGAAATGCCAAGGCCTCCCCTCGGTAGGGGGAGGTGGCATCGCGCAGCGATGACGGAGAGGTTTAAGAGAAGGAGTTGTAGCCTATGTCCGAAAAACACATCGGCAAGGTGATCCAAGTCATCGGCCCGGTGCTGGACATCCAGTTCAAGGATGGAGAGCTGCCGGATCTGCTCAACGCCATCGAGATCGACAACCACGGCCAGAAGCTGGTGGTCGAGGTGGCGCAGCTGACCGGTGACAACGTCGCCCGCTGCATCGCCATGAGCAGCACCGACGGCCTGGTGCGCGGCACCGAGGCCGTGGACACCGGCGAGTCCATCAAGGTCCCCGTCGGCGACCAGTGCCTGGGCCGCGTGTTCAACCTGCTGGGTGAGCCGGTGGACAATAAGCCCGCCCCCACCCCGGAGGCTTACTGGCCCATCCACCGCCCCGCTCCCAGCTATGAGGAGCAGCAGTCCACCACTGAAATTCTGGAGACCGGCATCAAGGTCGTTGACCTCATCTGCCCCTACGCCAAGGGCGGCAAGATCGGTCTGTTCGGCGGTGCCGGTGTCGGCAAGACCGTCCTTATCCAGGAGCTGATCTACAACATCGCCACCGAACACAACGGCTACTCGGTGTTCACCGGTGTCGGCGAGCGCACCCGTGAGGGCAACGACCTTTACGGTGAAATGACCGAGAGCGGCGTCATCAACAAGACGGCGCTGGTCTACGGCCAGATGAACGAGCCCCCAGGAGCCCGTATGCGCGTGGCACTGTCCGGCCTGACCATGGCGGAGTATTTCCGCGACGTCAAGAACCAGGATGTGCTGCTCTTCATCGACAACATCTTCCGCTTCACCCAGGCAGGCTCTGAGGTGTCGGCTCTGCTGGGCCGTATGCCCTCCGCCGTCGGCTACCAGCCTACGCTGGCTACCGAGATGGGCGCTCTGCAGGAGCGCATCACCTCCACCCGCAAGGGCTCCATCACCTCGGTGCAGGCTGTCTACGTCCCCGCCGACGACCTGACCGACCCGGCCCCTGCAACGACGTTCACCCATCTGGACGCTACCACGGTTCTGAGCCGTGACATCGCCTCTCAGGGCATCTACCCCGCTGTGGACCCGCTGGACTCCACCAGCCGTATCCTCAGCCCGGAGGTCGTGGGTCAGGAGCATTATGAAATCGCCCGTGCCGTCCAGAAGGTGCTGCAGCGCTACAAGGAGCTGCAGGACATCATCGCCATCATGGGCATGGACGAGCTGAGCGAGGATGACAAGCGCACCGTCAGCCGCGCCCGCAAGGTGCAGCGCTTCCTGAGCCAGAGCTTCCACGTTGCAGAGCAGTTCACCGGTATGCCCGGCCAGTACGTCCCGCTGAAAGAGACGCTGCGCGGCTTCCGCATGATCCTGAACGGCGAGTGCGACGACCTGCCCGAGAGCGCCTTCCTGTTCGCAGGCACCATCGACGATGTGTTCGCTAAGGCGAAGAAGGGGTAAACCATGACGACCTTTCATCTGACGGTGGTCACACCGGACGGCTGCGCTTTTGAGGGGCAGGCCGAGCGTGTGGTCTGCCGCGCCATCGACGGTGACCTTGCCATTCTGGCCAAGCACGGCGACTACTGCACCGCGCTGGGCATGGGCGAGGCCCACATCGTTGATGCCGAGGGCAGCCGCCGCCGTGCCGCCTGCATGGGCGGGATGCTCACCGTGCTGGACGGTGAGGTGCGTCTGGTAGCCACCACATGGGAGTGGGCTGAGCAGATCGACCACACCCGCGCCGAGGCCGCAAAAAAGCGCGCCGAAGAGATTCTGGCCCGCAAAGACCTCGACCGCCGCGAGTACGAGATGGCACAGGCCCGCCTCAAGCGCGCACTGGTGCGCACCTCCATCAAGGATTAACAGCTGAAACAAAAAACCGGAGTCCCCGCAGGGACTCCGGCTTTTGCTGTATCAGAAACTTTTAGAGCATATTTGCCTTCTCGATGAGGCTGCGGATGTGGTGGGCCAGCATCTCGATGGCGGTGGTGTTCTCGCCGCCGTTGGGGACGATAATGTCAGCGTTGCGCTTGCTGGGCTCAACGAAAGCCTCATGCATGGGCTTGACGGTGGTGAGGTACTGGTTGATGACGCTGTCGAGGGAGCGGCCGCGCTCTTTGACGTCCCGCACCAGACGGCGCAGGATACGCTCATCGGCATCAGTGTCCACGAAGATCTTGTAGTCGAACATGGCGCACAGCTCCGGCTCCACAAAGGGGAGGATGCCTTCCACGATGAGGACGGGGGCCGGTTCGATGTGCTGGACCTCGTTGCTGCGGTTGTGGTCGGCGTAGTCGTACACCGGGCAGTCGATGGCGCGGCCTGCCTTCAGCTCCTGTAAGTGGTAGATGAGCAGGATGAGCAGGGCGTTGTCGAAGGCGTCCGGGTGGTCGTAGTTCAGCTTGCAGCGCTCTTCAAAGGGCAGCTCGTCGTGGCGCTTGTAGTAGCTGTCGTGGGAGATGAGGCGCACCTCGTCCTCCCCGAAAAGTGCCTTGAGCCGACAGGCCAGTGTGGTCTTGCCGCTGCCGGAGCCGCCTGCGATGCCGATGATCAGATTGTTCATGTTCCAAAAACCTCCGCGTGCCGATTGTTGTAGAAAAAATCCCCAGAATAGGGTATAATATTCTTATCCTACATAATAACACACTTCGCTCTGTTTTGACAGGGCCGAATCTCTGCTGGGAGGCATTTTGATGAAAAAAATCGTTCCTGCCCCGTACATCGACCAGACTGAGCGCTGGGTCAATGGCTGCGAGAGCATCAGCAGCGTCATGCTGCTCCAGGCCGTGGGCATCGACATCGACCCGGATACCTTCATCGCCCGCGACCTGCCCCACGCTCCTTACTGGGAGCAGGACGGAAAACTCTACGGCCCTGACCCGTGGCAGGTCTACCCCGGCGACCCCCACGACCACACCGGCTACGGCTGCTATTCGCCCTGTATCGTCAAGGCCCTGAACAGCGCTCTGGAACACGAGGGCGCAGCCGACAAGTTCGAAGTCGTGGACGAGAGCGGCAAGACGGCGGCAGAGCTTTGCTCTTATATCGACGCCGGGATGCCGGTGGTGTTCTGGGCGACGCTGGATTTCCAGCCCGTGCCGGAAAAGCGTGACCACTGGCTGCTGGCCGATGGCACTGACTTTGCATGGAAGTGCAACGAACACTGTCTGCTGCTGGTGGGCTACGATGACGAAAACTACTGGTTCAACGACCCGTGGCATGACCACGGCGTCTGCCCGCAGCCGAAACAGCTGGTGGAGGACTGCCATGCGGCCCAGGGGCTGTTCGCCGTCACCCTCCGCCCGAAAGGAGAAGCATGAAAAAAGAAGAACTTCAGCAGAACATGAAAGACAGGATGCAGCAGTTCGAGGACGGCGGCCTCCGGCTCCTGAAAAAGGGTCAGAAAGGCATCGTCCATGCGATTTTCAGCCGCTTCGGGCTGGTGCTGCTGCTCATGCTGTTGCAGGTCGGTGTACTGTGGAGCGTGTTCCGGTGGTTCGGCGGACTGCTGCCTCATTACTTCGGCGGCAGCGTGGCCATGTCGGCCTTCATGGTGGTCTACATTCTCAACAGCGAGATGGATAACAGTGCTAAGATCACATGGATGGTCACTATCGCCATCCTGCCGGTCGTGGGTGTGCCGCTGTTTTTCTACGTCAAGAGCAACATCGGCCACAACGCCCTGAAAAAGCGGGTGACCCACCTCACTGAGGAGGCTCGGGGCTTACAGCCCCAGCCGCTGGCTGCGGCCCAGGAGCTGGCCGAAGCCGACCCCGGCGCGGCCTCGCTGGCGCGGTATCTCCACGGAAAGGGCGGCGGCTTCTCGGTCTACAGGAACACGGAAGTTACCTACTTCCCCGGCGGCGAGGCCAAGTTCGAAGAGCTGCTGCGCCAACTGGAAAAGGCCGAGAAGTACATCTTCCTCGAGTACTTCATCATCGACGAGGGCCTCATGTGGGGCAAGATCCTCGAAGTGCTGGCCCGCAAGGCCGCTGAGGGCGTGGACGTCCGGGTGATGTACGATGGCACCTGTGAGTTCACCACCCTGCCCCGGGATTACCCCAGCCGCCTCGAAAAGCTGGGCATCCAGTGCCGGGTGTTCTCGCCGGTGCAGCCCTTTGTCTCGACCCATTATAATTACCGCGACCACCGGAAAATTCTCGTCATTGACGGCAAGGTGGGTTTTACCGGCGGCGTGAACCTCGCCGACGAGTACATCAACCACATCGAGAAGTATGGCCGCTGGAAGGACGCCGCCGTCATGCTGGAAGGCGAGGCTGTCCGACCGCTGACCATCCTCTTCCTCGAGATGTGGAGCATCCTCCGGGAGCCGGAGTTTGAGAAGTTCCTCTCCGTGCCGCCCCACTCCGTCCCGGCGAAGGGGTTCGCGGCCCCTTACGGCGATTGCCCGCTGGACGGTGAGCGGGTGGGGGAGATGGTCTATATCGACCTGCTCAACCGCGCCAAGCGCTACATCCACATCATGACGCCCTACCTCATCCTCGACGGCGAGCTGGAAACGGCCCTCAAGTTCGCGGCAGAGCGGGGCGTGGACGTCCACCTCATCCTGCCCCATGTGCCGGACAAGAAGTTCGCCTATGCGCTGGCGAAGACGCACTACAAGTCTCTGCTGGACTCGGGCGTGAAGATCAGCGAGTGGCTGCCCGGTTTCGTCCACGCGAAGGTCTTTGTGGTGGACGACAGCGAGGCCGTGGTGGGTACCATAAACCTCGACTACCGCAGTCTCTACCACCACTTCGAGAATGCGGTCTGGATGAAGGATACCGCCTGCATCCCCGCCATCGAGAAGGATTTCCAGAAGACGCTGGAATTCTGCCGCGATGTCGAGCCCACCCGGGAGAGCATCTGGGAGGGCAAAGTGCTGCTCCATCTGGCAGGAATTTTACTGAAAGTTATTGCACCATTACTGTAAAACAAAGGGGAATGCCGCTCGGCATTCCCCTTTGTTTTACAAATAATCCTTATCCATCGAGAAGCCCCGGCCGCTGACCTCGGTGACATGGCTCACGATGAGGAAGCAGGTGGGGTCGATGCTGTGAGCCAGCTTTTCCAGCCGGGGCAGTTCCCGGTTGGACACGATGCTCAGAAGCACGGCGCTGGACTCGTGGGTGTAGCCGCCCTCGCCGTGGAGGATGGTCACGCCCCGGTCCAGCTGTTCGAGGATGGCGGCACAGATGGCGTCGGACTGGCTGCTGATGATCTTTACCTCGGTGCGGCTGGCACCCATCATCAGCATCTTATCCATGACGATGGTGTGGATGAGCACCATCACAATGCCGTACAGCACCTGCGGCATCGGGCTGAACACAGCCTGCATCAGCAGGACCATGATGTCGAAAGCCAGCATGGTGGCCGACACCGGCAGCTTGAACCATTTGTTGAGCACCAGCGGCGGGATGTCGAGGCCGCCGGTGGATGCACCGGAGCGGATGACGATGCCCAGCGAGACGCCGATGCCGAGGCCCGCAAAGACGGTGCAGAGGAAGATGTCCTCCGTCAGCACCCGGCCATTCGCCATCCCCTCGAACAGGGCGAGGAAGGCGGGGCTGAGAACACTGCTGGCCAGCGTATTGAGGGCGAAGGCCCGGCCCAGGACCACCCAGCCCCAGACCAGCATGGCGATGTTGATGAAGAGCAGCAGCCCCGAGACGGACAGGCCCGTCAATCGCCCGATGGCCAGTGCGATGCCGGTCGCGCCGCCGGTGATGAGGCCCGCCGGCTCGAGGAACAGGGCAACGGCCAGCGAGTAGAGCGCGTTGCCGAAGATGATGGAAGCCCAGGTCCAGATAAGCTGCTTCCAGTGCGGATTCTGATTCATAGCGTTTCCTCCCATATCCCTTCTATCATACCGGAAAACGGCAAAAAAATCCACGCCCGGAGGCCTGCCGGAGCGTGGATTTTTGTTCATTTGACAGATGAAAGTTTAATTTTTTACTCTTCGTCCAGCAGGCGCAGGCCGGCAGTGTCGGTGACGGGCAGCGAGAAGACGATGGAGCCGGCCTTTTTGTCGGCGTTGTCCATGATGGCTTTCATAATGGCGTTCTTCTCGGAAGTGCGGCTGACGATGAGCACCAGCTCTTTTTCGTTCACGAGGTCGATGCCCATGAACCTGGCCGCGCCCTCCATGCCGGTGCCTTTGGCGTGGATGACGGTGCCGCCGCCGGCTCCTGCGGCCCGGGCCGCGTCCATGATAGAGCCGGTGTAGCCCTGATTGGCGATGACCAGCAGCAGGTCGTAACGGGTATCTTTCAAGATGCTTTCCTCCTTCAGCTCAAGGGTCTGGTGTTCGGTGAGGAACAGCAGGGCGCGCTTGCCGCCGATGCTGCTTACCGGGACGATGAATGCAATGCCGGTACCCGGCACATCAATGCGCATCTGGCGGCGCAGGGCTTTCTGGATGCGGGGCCAGCTGTCCGCTGTGATGATGGCAAAGAGCACGGCTTTTTCGGTCTTTTCCAGCCCGAGGGTGGAAAGCGTCTCCTGAACGGCGGTGCCGGCACCCACGGTGCGGAGGCTGACATCGACGCCGAAGCTCTTATACAGCTTCAGAAAGGCGTCTGTCGTGGGGCGGTCGGTGATGGTGACCAGCCAGTAAAGCGTATTCACGGCAAAGCCTCCTTACAGTTCGATGATGGCGTCGTCCGGCAGTTCGGCCAGCAGGGCGACAGTATCCAGCAGGGGCTGGGCGCTGCGGGCCTTACGGGTCTTGAGCTGGGCCACAAGGCCCATGAGCTGGACGGTGATGAGGGGCGTCATGGCGACCATGGCCACCACGCCGAAGGCGTCGGTGACGATGTTGCCGCCTACGGCGATGCAGGCACCCTGCGCCAGCGGCAGCAGGAAGGTGGCCGTCATGGGGCCGGAGGCCACGCCGCCGGCGTCAAAGGCGATGGCGGTGTAGAGTTTCGGCACCACAAAGGAGATGCTGATGGCGAAGAGGTAGCCCGGGATGAGGAACCACAGAATCGAGATGCCGGTGAGGACGCGCACCATCGCAAGGCCCACCGAGAGGGCGACGCCGGCCGAGAGGGCCGCGCCCATCGTCCCGGCGGAGATGGCACCGTCGGTGACTTCTTCGACCTGTTTGTTGAGGACATAGACCGCAGGCTCGGCCCGGACGATGAAGTAGCCGATGAGCATCCCGATGGGGATGAGCAGCCACCGGCTGCTCTGGCCGCCCAGGACCTGACCGAGGTAGTTGCCGGCGGGCATGAAGCCGATGTTCGCCCCGGTGAGGAAGAGCACGAGGCCGATGTAAGTATAGACGAGGCCTACGCCGATGCGGCCCAGCGTCCGCCGGTCGATGTGAAGGGCGGCGAGCTGGAAGATGCCGAACATCACGACGATGGGCAGCAGGGAAGTGGCGATCTCGTGCAGATAGGTGGGCAGGCCCTCGCTGAACAGCTGCCACAGCTCCACCGAGTCGCCCACTTCGGGGATGATCGGCGGCACGTAGCTGCTCTCGCTGGCATTGAAGACGATGCCGAGGATGAGGACGGCGAGGATGGGACCCACGGAGCAGAGGGCTACGAGGCCGAAGCTGTCGTCCGCTGCATGGCGGTCGGAGCGGATGGCCGACACACCGACGCCCAGCGCCATGATGAAGGGGACGGTCATGGGGCCGGTGGTGACGCCGCCGGAGTCGAAGGCCACGGCCAGAAACTCTTTCGGCACAAATACAGCCAGAAGGAAGATGGCAGCGTAAAAGATGACCAGCAGCCGGGGCAGCGGGATGCCCAGCAGCATACGCAGGAAGGCCATGACGAGGAAGATGCCCACACCCGCAGCCACCGAGAGGATGAGTGTCATGTTGGGGATGGAGGGTACCTGATTGGCAAGCACCTGTAAGTCAGGCTCTGAGATGGTGATAAGGAAGCCCAGCAGGAAACCCACGCCGATGATGAGAAAAAGGTTCTGGCTTCGGGTGAGCATGGAGCCGACCCGCTCGCCCATGGGGGTCATGCTCATCTCGGCACCCAGGGTGAAGAACATGATGCCGACGATGATCATGGCCGCGCCCAGCAGAAAGCAGAGCAGGATGCTCGGGGAAACGGGGGCGATGCTGAAACAGAGCACCAGCACGATGGCCGCGATGGGCAGGACGGCCTGCAGTGCCTCCAGCAGCTTCTCCCGAAGTTTGGGGATGGATGATTTGATAATGATGTCCACCAGCCTTTCACGCCCGGAAGCAGTGCCGCCGGGCGTTGGAATTGAGAAATATTTCCTTATTAAGTATACAAAAACAGACAAAAGTCCGTCAACAAAAGACCGGCTAAGATTGGCAAAGAAACAGAAATGTTACAAAAAGAAAAGGCTGCCGCGCTTTTGCACAGCAGCCTTGAAGATCAAAATTTAGATGCCCTGCTTTGCCAGAACGTCAGAAGTCGGGGTGGAGAACACCGGAATATCGGCGTAGGGGTCGGGAGTGTTGTCGGCGGGCAGGGCCTTCATGTAGGCGTCCATGGACTCGGCCACCTTCTTGGCGATGGCCACGGCCTCCACGACGGTACGCGCGCCCATGACGGCGTCGCCGCCGGCGAATACGCCCTCGCGGGTGGTGCTGCCGTCCTCGTTGACGGTGAGCAGGCCGCGCTGGTTGGTCTCGATGCCGGTGGTGGTCTTGACGAGAGAGTTCTCAGAACCCTGGCTCACTGAGACGATGACGCCGGTGTGGGGGTAGAAAGTCTCGCTGCCCTCTACCTGGGTGAACTTGCCGTCCTCGCCCTTTACGGTGTCGCGGCAGATGATGCCGTTCTCACGGATCTCCACCGGAGCCTTGCAGAAGCGGAAGCCCACGCCCTCGAGCTTGGCGTACCGCACTTCATGCTCGGAAGCGCTGATGCACTCCTCGTCGCGGCGGGCGTAGCAGGTGACGTGGCGTGCGCCGTTGCGGATGGCAGTGCGGGCGCAGTCCATGGCGGAGTTGCCCACGCCGATGACGGCGATGTCGTCGCCCAGCTGGAAGGCCTTGGAGTTGGCCAGATAGTCGATGCCGAAGGCCGCGTTGCCCAGCGTCTCGCCCTTGATGTGCATGGCGTTGGCCTTCCACAGACCAGCGCCGATAAAGACGCTCTTGTAGCCGTCCCGGAAGAGGTCGTCGATGGTGATGGTCTTGCCGATGGCGGTATTGGGGCGGACGTGGATGCCCTTCAGCTCGAGGTGGCGGTACTGGAAGTCGTCCAGCACGCTGTCGGGCAGGCGGTAGTTGGGGATGCCGTACCGCATGACGCCGCCGATCTTGTCGCGGGCGTCGAAGATGGTGACATCGTAACCCCAGCGCGCCAGCAGGACGGCGACGGTCAGGCCCGCAGGGCCGGAGCCGACGACAGCGGCCTTCATGCCGTTTTTGGGGGCGGGGCCGGAAGTCATCTTGTTGGCGTAGGTGGTGGAGATGTAGTCCTCGATGATGGAGAAGTGGACGGGGTCGTGGCTGGGCATTCGGTTGCGGATGCAGTGGCCCTCACACTGGTTCTCGTGGTTGCACACGAGGCTGCACACAGTGGTCAGGGGGTTGTTTTCAAACAGCATCCGGCCGGCGTCGTCGAGGTGATTGTCCTTGAGCAGGCGGATGACCTCGGGGATGTTGGTGTGGATGGGGCAGCCCTGCTGGCACATCGGCTTTTTGCAGCCGAGGCAGCGGTTGGCTTCGTCCAGAACGTGAAGTGCCATGGTTCCTCCTTGTACCTGTCGAACAGGCGACGTTGTATCCAAGTATCTTTACTATAATACACCGAAACTGCCTCGGCATACAAGTGCCGAAATGACAAAATTTGCAGAAAAATTTCTGTCATTACGTCAAAAAGATATTTTTTTGACGAAGTAGACCGCCCATGGCCTCGGGTGAAACGCGGCAGAGCGTACCAAAATCGGCAGCGGCAAGCTGCGCCTCAGCCATCCGAGCGGAGGCACCGCCTGATCCCCGCAGACGGGCCAGCGAGTGGGAGACAGGGAGGGTGCAATTTTTTAATAAAGGAAGGGCATCCTTCTTCCCTCCCAGCAGATGGAGATAGGGCGGAAGGGCGGGGAGACTGTCGGCGGTGCAGCCCAGCGCGGCGTCCATGGCGAGGCGGCGCATCCGCGCCCGGGGGTAGCGGACGGTGGTGAGAGCGTCCAGAAGTTCGTCGTAGGTGGTGCTGGTACGGACGGCGGCTTCCAGACGGTGCTCCAGCCCTTCGGAGACGCCGCGGATGTCTGCAAAGGGCGCTTTGCCCCGGCAGGCAGACCGGAGAAGGGCCAGCTCGCACCGCCCGGCGGCGGAAAAATCGGTGTACTGCCCGGCGGCGTAAGCCTCCTGATAAAGCGGGAAGACCGCCTCGGGAACGTAAGGCGCGACGGCGTCCGCTCCGCCCTCGGCCCAGAGCTTGCGAAGTGCGCTGGCGCTGGCGAACTGCCCATGGGCAGAGTGGAGCGCCTCACCGTGGTTCGCGCCTTGCCGGGGCAGGGGATAAGCCTCCATCCGAGGCGCAAGGCTGCGGATGGCCCGGCAGTATTCGACAGCGAGGTTGTTGTTGGGCTTGTCCAGCAGGGCGGCGACCCGCTCGTCAGATGCAAGCTGAGCCGCGGCGGCCTGCCGCGCGGCGGCAAAGCTCCGTGCGCCGCCCGCAAGCTGGGCTTTCAGGGCGGCGCGGTAGGAGCCGCTGTCAAGAAGCTCGGCGGCCTCCATCAGAAGGGCCGCGTCGGGCGTCTCGGCGCCGAACACCAGACCGTCGCACCCAGCGGCGGCAAGCAGCGCCACGCCCGCCCGGGCGAACGCCTCTGCCCCCGCGCAGGCACAGGGAGCAGGCAGAGCAAACACAAGGTCAGCCCCGCAGGTGAGGGCGGACCGGGTGCGGACAGCTTCAGGCAGGAGGGGCAGCGCCCCTCGCTGCACCAGCGAACAGCTCATGGCGACGGCGACGCGCTCTGCACCCAGCGCTTTTGCCTGCGCCAGCTGCCATGCGTGGCCATTGTGGAAGGGGTCGTATTCGGCGATGATACCGGCAAATTTCATGACGTGACCTCAAAAGTTTGTGAAATATCTGTCATACTGCATGGAGAACTGGGGCAGAATGACAGGATTCTGGGCAGGATGTACAAAAAGCCCGGGGACTTCGTGGAAGGCTTTGCCGCCATTGCGGCTTGAAAACCGGCCGACCCTATTATATAATAATTCTAGGAATCTGTAAAATTCTGCCCTCTCGGGGGTGGACAAAAACATATCTGGAGGAAACAAGAAGATGAAAATTCTGGTTATCAACTGTGGTTCTTCTTCCCTGAAATATCAGCTCATCGATATGGACGGTGAGAAGGTGCTGTGCAAGGGCCTGTGCGAGCGCATCGGCATGGAGAGCAGCATGA
>OJOK01000927.1_pt1 | contig 14379 bp, 10 predicted proteins | sample 1598051 | NCBI WGS metagenome assembly OJOK01 (sample SAMN01915205, study PRJEB22387) | human gut metagenome | isolation source: stool | host: Homo sapiens | place: USA
GAAGTAGGTGGAAGCCAGAACGCTGTCCTTCACCTGGTCGGGGTCAGCAGCGATAAAGCTGATGAAGGTCTTAGCAGCCTCGATCTTGGCCTCATCGCCGTTATCGAAGATGCCAAAGCCCCAGATGCCGCCGCACAGCTTGGGGTCGCCGCTTTCGGTGGGGAATGCCATGGGGAAGATCTCGTCGCCGCTGATGGTCTGGCCGGCAGCAGCGGTATCAGCGTTCAGCTGCTGAGCGATGTTCCAGCAGAATGCCATCTGCAGGGTGCCGTTGCGGAACAGGGTGATCTCCTCGCCGCCGTTGATGGAAGCGTCAAAGTTCACGCCCTTGGCATCGTACAGAGCCTGGATGGCCTTGATGTTCTCGGGGGAGTCAGCGGTGTACTTGGTGTGCTCAGCATCGGTGAAGGTGCCGCCGTACATATTGTTGATGATCGCGCGGGTGCCCTGGTCGCCGCCCTGGCCGCTGCAGTAGATGGCTGCCACGTTCTCGTAGCCTGCGCTGTACAGAGCGTCCACAGTGTTCAGGAAGCCCTCGGTGCTCCAGGTGTGCTTGTCGGCGTCAATGTACTTGTCAGCGCCCACTTCCTTGACCTTGGTCATGTTCACGGCCATGCAGTGTGCGGTCATGCACAGAGGATATTCATAGTAGTCACCGGCATCGTTTCTGCAGGCGGACTCAACGGAAGCGTAGATGTCCTTCTTGGCATCGTCGGTCCACAGGTCGTTCAGGGGAGCCATAACGCCCTTCTTGCCCCAGTTGGCAACCAGACGCTCGGGGCCTTCCATGATCAGGTCGGGTGCGCTGCCGCCCTCGATGGCGGTGTTGACCTGGTCATCACCATTGGTGTAATCCAAGTACTCAACGGTGACCTTGATGTCGGGATATTTTGCGTTGAAGCTGGAGATCAGCTCCTGCACAGTCTCGTCCTTGCCCCAGCCGCCGATGGGGTATGTCCACAGCTTGATGTTTGCGCCAGCTGCGGTGCTTGCCGCTGCAGAAGCTGCAGTGGAGGAAGCAGCAGTGCTGCTGGAGGAGCTGCCGCCGCATGCGGCCAGTGCACCGGCTGCACTCAGGGCACCCACGGCCTTCAGGAAAGAGCGGCGAGAGATACTGTTTTTCATAAGAAACTTCTCCTTACTCATTGATGTAGTGCGATTCTGCTCTGCGGCCCTCGTGTGGGAACCGCTTCTATTGGCCTTATTATAGAAAAATATTTTCATTTTGTCTATCGGCTGTCTGCCCAATAATGAAAGGATTTTCTTGTGGATGTCGCACAATTTTAGCGAAAAGACTGGCCTTTTGGGCAGGATTCACGGAAATTTTGAAAGTTGTAGCTATTTTGTAACCATTGTAGAAAAATCACACTTTTTGCTGGTGAAAATTGTTTTCACTCAAAAAAGAGCGGAAAATCCAGTAAATTGAAAAGGATTTTCACAAATAAGTCATACTAATGCGGTGAATTTGGGCGCTCTGCACAGAAACGAACCTGAATTTGTAGTCAAAGCCCCTCTTGCCAAGCGGCAGGGATTCTTTTATACTTTTCTCAAAGGAAAACTTCCCGACAATGGTGTTGGCGTGTGCGGCCGGCCCTTCCGGCGGGAAACGGAGCAGGAAAAAGGAGACCATCATGTCTACGACCACAAACTTCTGGGAGCTGCTGCAGCAAAGGCAGGACGAACTGACAAAATCCGGCCGTGCTGTAGCAGATTACCTTGTCCACCATGCCGACGAGGCACAGTACCTTTCCATTTCCTCCCTTGCGCGGGAATGCAAGGTAGCAGAGGCAACGGTGTTCCGCTTCTGCCGGGCATTGGGTTTTGAGGGCTACCATGAGATGCGCATTGCGCTGGCGCAGGCCAACGCCACCGGTGCGCTGGTCAACCAGCATGAGCCGGAGCCGGGCGCTACCACCGCCAGCCTGTGTGAGCACGCCAGCGGCCTGTTTCTCACTGCCATCAACGGCACCCAGAATTCTCTTTCGCCCGAAGCCGTGGAGCAGGCTGTGGACCTGATGCGTGCGGCGCGGCAGGTGTTCTGCCTGGGTCAGGGCGGCAGTATGCTGCTGGCCAACGATATCTGCGCCCGCTTTTCCAGCCTGTCCAACAAGTTCCGCACCGCAGGGGACAGTCATCTGCAGATCCTGGCTGCCAGCCTGATGGGCCCGGAGGATGTGGTGCTCTTCATCTCCTATTCCGGCGCGACCCGCGATATGCTGGAAACGCTGCGCACGGCCAAGGCATCCGGCGCAAAGATCATTCTGCTCACCCATTATGAGGATTCGCCCGGCGCAGCCATGGCAGATGTGGTGCTGCGGTGCGGCGCGCAGGAAAGCCCGCTGGATTCCGGCAGCATCCCCATCAAGGTGGCGGTGCTTTATGTGGGCGAGGTGCTTCTGCTCCGCTATATGCTGGATGACCCAGAGCATACCAACGAAGCCCAGGACCGCACCAGCGAGGCAGTGGCCATCAAGTTGATCTGAACAGTAAAACAGGCGGCATCCAACTTTGGTTGGAGCCGCCTGTCTTTTCGTTATAAGAGCGCTATAGTTTCATCCGGGAACTGCTTCTGGTAGTAGGTCACCTTCCACCAGATATTTTCCGGTTCCACCGGCGCAAAGTGGAGCGAGGAACAGGCGGTGCGGGTATCACCCTGCTGCTTTCCGCTCACAAAGATCGCCGTTGGGCCGTCTGCCCCGCCGATGATGCCAATGGCTCCATCTTCCGTGGGTGCGTCGCTTTTCCGGATGGGCTTATCACTAGAGGCGCAGTCGTTCACCTGCACCCAGCCGGTGGTCACGGCGGGGGTCAGGGTGTAAGTCATTTCCACAAATTCCCGGGGCCATTCCATGGGCGGCCCCATGTGGGGGAGGTCATTCTCCGGCAGCCGGGCCGGTTTCAGGTCTTTGACCGTCAGCACGCAGGGCACACCGGTGACGGGGTGGGCAAACTCCACGGCCTTTCCGGGCGCTGCCGTGAACTGCACCGCTTCGGCAGGCTGTTCCCGCTGGGTGAGGGTCAGTGTCAGGCTGGTGATGTGGGCCGGCCTGCGCTTTGTCGCCCAGGGAAAGCTCCACTGCCGGAGATCCCAGCCTTGTTCCAGGTCAAGCCCGTAGTGCTTCACGATGTCCCGCGCGGCCTGTTCACCGCTGCAAACGATCTCCTCTTCGGAGCGGAGGGGGTTATAATATTCCCCGGCACCGCGGCTGTACTCCACGGTTTTGCCGTTGATGGCTACACTTGGCAGATAGTCAAAAGAACCAAACGGGTCCGCGGCTTCGGCCAGTTCGACAACTTCCGGCGGGCATTCGTCAATATCCATCCCTTCATAAGCGGCCAACTTCTGGTAATGCGCTTCGATCGCTTCACGCTCCACCCGGCGGCAGATGTCTACAACCAGCCCTTTTCCACAAAGGTAAATCGCCGGGATGATGAAATGCTGCCCGCCCCACACCGAGTGTGCCCCGCAGGACACTTCCTGCCCGGGGCGGCCCCGATGCGGGCGGTGACAGCCCGGATTGTCCTCAAAATAAACCTTCCACTCCATCTGCGTTCCACCTTTCCATACATTTTTCTCTATTGTAGCGTAGGAAAGATTTTCTGTCAACCGACGCTTTTTCGCTAGGTGCCGCTCATATCCTGCCGCCTGTCCGAATAGACTGTTTCCGAGAAGCAGACGCAGAAGGTGCGGCCTTGCCGCCCGGTGCGGACGGGAGAGAGGAGAGAGCAATTTGGAAAAACAGGAGTGTTTGGAAGCCACTGTCTGCCGGGAGATCGGGGCACGCACCGGCGGGGAGATCCTGATCGGGGTGGTGGGGCCGGTGCGCACCGGTAAGAGCACCCTCATCAAGCAGTTTATGGAGCAGCTGGTGCTGCCTGCCATCGGCCCGGCGGACGCAAAGCTCCGGGCCCGGGATGAGCTGCCGCAGTCGGCGGCAGGGCGAACGATCATGACCACAGAGCCGAAGTTCATCCCGGAGCAGGCCGTGCCGCTCCAACTGGAGGGTGGCGGGGAATGCCGCATCCGACTCATCGACTGTGTGGGCTATATGGTGGAGGGAGCCATGGGCCACGAGGAGGACGAGAAGCCCCGCATGGTCAAAAGCCCCTGGTTCGAGGAAGAGATCCCCTTTGACCTTGCCGCTGAGACCGGCACCCGCAAGGTCATCCGGGATCACTCCACCATCGGCATCGTGGTCACCACCGATGGCTCCATCAGCGAGATCCCCCGGGAAAACTACCTGCCCGCCGAAAAGCGGGTGGTGGAAGAGCTGGAAGCGCTGGGCAAACCCTTTGTCATCCTGCTCAACAGCACCCGCCCGGATGCTCCGGAGACAAAGTCACTGGCCGCAGAGCTGGAACAGGCCTACGGACGCACGGTCCTGCCGGTGAGCTGTCTGGATCTGCAGAGAGATGACCTGCTGTCCATCCTGCAGCGTGTCCTCTACGAATTTCCGGTGCGGGAGCTGGATTTTGCCATTCCCCGCTGGGTGACGATGCTGGAAAAGGGTCACTGGCTCCAGAACGAGATCTACACGGCGGCACTCCAGTTTTCAGAGAAGATCAGCCGGATGAAGGATGTTCCGGCCCAGAACAGTGCCGGGGCGCTGGCTGGGGATTCGGTGCAGGAGTCTGCTCTGAGCGGCATGAACCTTTCCGACGGCGTGGTGCGGGTGACCGTTCTGCTGAAGCCAGAGGTGTTCTACCGCGTCCTCAGTGAGCAGACGGGGCTGGAAATTGGCGACGAAGCGGGCCTGATGCCCTGCATCATCGAGCTTTCCCGGGCAAAACGGGAGTACGAGAAGATCCGCAGTGCACTGGAACAGGTGGAAGCCACCGGCTACGGCATCGTGATGCCCAGCATTGAGGAGCTCTCGCTGGAGGAACCGGAGATCGTCCGGCAGGGCGGACGGTACGGTGTCCGGCTGGAAGCCAGCGCACCCTCCATCCATATGATGAAAGCCGTCATCCATACCGAGATCAGCCCCATTGTGGGCACCGAGAAGCAGAGCGAGGATCTGGTTCAGAGCCTGCTGGGTGATTTTGAAGCCGACCCGGAGAGGCTGTGGGAATCAAACATCTTTGGCAAGAGCCTGCATGAACTGGTGAATGAGGGATTGCAGAACAAGCTCCTCCACATGCCGCAGGAAGCCCGCACCCGCCTGCAGGAAACGCTGGAACAGGTCATCAACGATGGCTGCACCGGATTGATCTGTATTCTGCTGTAACATAAAACGACCCTCTCAGTCACGCTGACGCGTGCCAGCTCCCCCGAAGGGGGAGCCAACGCATCTGACAGGAAGAAAACTGCTGATTTGCAGAATCTTACCTCGAAGCTGCAATTGCCTCTCCTTTTGGGAGAGGTGGCAATGCGGAGCATTGGCGGAGAGGGTCGTTCTTATTTTTGATAAAACCTCAAACAGCCTTCAAAACTGCTCAATGTATCATGGAATCGAATCCCCTGTGCGGCCAGCTTTGAGCTGTCCATCACAAGGTTGCGGGAGAAATCAGCAGGCTCGATCTGCACCTGCACGCCCAGCGCTTCGGCAAACTGCCGGGCCGTTGTGACCATGTCGGCATCGTTCCCGCTGCCAAAATTGTATACACCGCCGGGCAGCTGCAAGGCGGGGAAGAGATGTTCCACCACTTCCCGCACCCAGCTGACACCCCGGTGATCGTGTGGCGAAAAGCGAACGGGAGTACCGTTTTGTGCGGCCTGCAGCAGGTTCAGCGGCAGATTGCCCCGGAGGGGCAGGCCATCACCGGGCAGATCGTACATCCACGGAGCCCGCAGAAGCACCGCCTCCGGGCAGAGCGCAAGGACCCGCTCCTCGGCCTCCAGCTTGTGCTGACCATAGGTATTGGCGGGGGAGAGCGGCAGCGTTTCGGGCAGGGGGCCGGGCTGGGTCACACCTGCGTACACCTGATCCGAGCTGAATGAGATCAGTTTGGCCCCGGTGTCCCGTGCGGCCTTTGCCATCCAGACAGGCAGTTCGGCGTTGGCACGCTGGGATTCCTCCGGGTGCTGCTGGCAGTAGCCGGTATCAGACAATGCCGCCAGATGCAGGATGACATCCGGCTGCACGGTTTCCACAAAACGGCGAATGGCGGATTCATCGGCAGCAGCCAGAGATCCGCGCGGGAAGGTGAAAAGCTCTGCACGGCCCTGCCACTGGTGCAGTACCCGGGAACCCACAAAGCCGGAGGATCCGGAAATTAAGATTTTTTTCATGATGTTTTCCTTGCGCGTACTTTTGCAAAACGCACTTGTTCTAAAAGAATGCTGACGGTCTTAGAAGTATCAGTCCACGAGAAACCGCCATCGTAACGGGTCAGCGTTGCATCATCTGCCAGAATGTCAATCAGTTCATCCTGCTCTGGCATGAGCCGGGCAGCCCGCAGGGTCAAATAGGTGTCCCGCGTAACAAACAGCGTGTAAGGACTTGAAACCTCAAACCAGATAGGCTCGTTGTTTTTACTGAACGTGCGCATCAGGGCTTCCCACCGGGTCTGTGTGACGCTCAGGAACACAATGGGGGTGTCCCTGTAATAACGTACCTGATAGCCGACTGTGGTGTAATAAACTCCTGTCTTTGCATTCCTGACTGCATTTTTCTGAATGGTGTGGATAGACCCGTAGGAATCAGAGGGAAGTACTTCATGGGTCTCTTCTACTACAAGATCTTCGACCGGCAGGTCCACATAAGAGTGCATCATCCAGTAGCGCCAGCCAAAGAAAGCACAGATCAGGGCCAGCAGTCCGCCCACAGCGGCCAGCGTGATTTTTACCTGCCGGGCGCGCAGATTCTTTTTTACGGTGCTCAGGGCCTCAGCGGCCTCAGCGGCCTGCTCCTCCTGTACCGCAGTTTCCTGGGGCGGGGCGTCCATTTCAGCCAGCAGGGCAGAGCAGGCGGCACAGTCGCTCAGGTGCTCTGCCACATCGGCGGAAGTCTGTTCGTCGCAGACGTGATCTTTATAAAGGGGCAGAAGGTCCTGAACCAGGTAGCAGGGTAGTTTCATAAGATGGCCTCCTTCATTTTCATTCGGGCGCGGTAAAAGGTCACCCGCGCCCAGCTTTCGGTCTTGTGGTGCAGTGCGGCGATCTCTGCAAAGGTCAGTTCGCCGTAGACCCGCAGCCAGAACACCTCCCGGTACGGTTCGGGCAGGGCATGAAGCTTCTGGTAAAGGCTCAGTGCTCCTTCCAGCTGCTCCAGTTCCTCCCCCGGCAAGGGGGCGGGGCTGGGCACATCCGTCAGAGTGTCGTCCAGCGGGGGCAGTTCCCGCTTCTGCCGCCGGTATGTATCCGTCAGGGTGTTTTTGGCAATCTGACACAGCCAGACATTCAGTGCACAGCCGCCCTTGAACCCGTCAATGGCATCCAGCGCCTTGTAAAAGGTCTCCTGGGTCAGTTCTGCTGCCAGTTCCTCGTTTTGGCACAATGTCATCAGGTAAGCGTACACGGGCTTGTAATACTGTAGATAAATCTGCTCAAAACTGCGGTGCTCCATGTGCGCATCCCTCCTTTTTGGTGTGTTTTGGAACCGGTTCGCCCATAAGACGGCAAAACCGCCGGAACGTTACAAGTTTTCCGAAAAAATTTTCAAAGACCCAAAAGCCGCCATGGCCTACCCAGAACCACAGCGGCAGAAAGCTCAGTGCACCAAAAACAGTTCCAGCACAAGCACCACGGCACAGCAGGAGACGGACACCTGAAACAGACTGGCTCCGAACCATGCGGCGGCGATGCCCACTACCAGCGCGGCGGCACCGGCAATGGGGCTCTGGGTGGCGTTGATGATGGCCGGGAAGGTCATCACGGCCAGCGTTACATAGGGCACATAGTAGAGGAAGGACTGGATGAACTGGTTTTTGATGGGTTTGCGGATAAGGGTTAGTGGCAGCACACGGATGGCGTAAGAAACGGCGGCCATCACGGCGATATAGACCCAATTATTGTAGGTCATGCCTGCACCTCCTCAGTTCTGGCAGCTTCCGGTGCTTCGGGTGTAACAGGGAACAGAATGGCTGCCCCGCAGGAGATCAGCACCGTCAGCAGGATGGTGCGGGTGCCGTCCGAAAGGGAGGCGATGCCGGGCAGGCAGCCGCAGGCGAAGCTCAGGGCAAAGCTCAGCATCACCAGCACGGCAACGACCCTGTTCTTCCGGGCAGGGGGAATGATGATGGCCAGGAACATGCCGTACAGGGCCACGCTCAGGGCGCTGACCACACGCACGGGCAGCAGATTGCCTGCAATGATGCCCAGCGCTGTGCCCATGGCCCAGGCGGGGGCCGCCAGTGCTATGGCACCGTAGGTGTAGAACGGGTTCAGATAGCCGGGCCGTGCGATCGTGATGCCAAACAACTCGTCGGTGACATCGTAGCCGATGATGAGCCGGTGGAAGAACGGTGTGCCTGGGGCAAATTTCTGGGCCAGAGCGCAGCTCATCAGCAGGTAGCGCGCGTTGGCGATCAGGGTGATGATGGCAACTTCCAGATAGGTGGCACCGGCAGCGATCAGCGAAAAGGCTGCATACTCACCGGCAGAAGCATTGTTGAACAGGCTTGCAAAAAAGCCCTGAATGGGGGTCAGCCCCGCATTGCGGGCTGCAATGCCCAATGAGAACGAGACAGCAAAATAGCCCAGCGCAATGGGCACACCATCCCGCATCCCTTCGCAGAATACCTTGCGGCTGAATGCGTAGGGCTTTTGAGTGGTTTCCATGAGTGGTTACTCCTTTCCTACTTCAAGACACAAAAATAAGTATAGCACATCCGGTAGGAATTGACAAAAGAAAAAGGCTCAGGTTTTTGATCGAAACCTGAGCCTTTTTCAAAGAAGGGAGCGTGGCTTAATCCACAACATCCTCAAACTGGCTGTTGTACAGGTCAGCGTAGAAACCGCCGGCCTCAATGAGCTGGTCGTGGGTGCCCTGCTCCACAATGTCGCCGTCCCGCATGACTAGGATGAGGTCTGCATCCCTGATGGTGGACAGGCGGTGGGCGATGACGAAACTGGTACGGCCCCGCATCAGGTTGTCCATAGCAGTCTGGATGCGCTGCTCGGTGCGGGTGTCCACACTGCTGGTGGCCTCGTCCAGGATCAGGATGCGGTTGTCGGCCAGAATGGCCCGGGCGATCGTCAGCAGCTGCTTCTGGCCCTGACTGACGTTAGATGCATCCTCGTTCAGCTCCATCTGGTAGCCGCCGGGCAGGGTGCGGATGAAGTGGTCAGCATTGGCGGCCTTGGCGGCGGCAATGACTTCTTCGTCGGTGGCATCCAAACGGCCATAGCGGATATTCTCCATGATGGTGCCCTTGAACAGCCAGGTGTCCTGCAGCACCATGCCAAAGCCCTCGCGCAGGGCACTGCGGTCAAAGTCGCGGATGTCGTGGCCGTTCAGGGTGATGGAGCCGGAATCTACATCGTAGAACCGCATGAGCAGCTTGACCATGGTGGTCTTGCCGGCACCGGTGGGGCCAACGATGGCGACCTTCTGGCCGGGCTGCACATTGCAGCTGAAATCGTGGATGATGGTCTTTTCGGGCACATAACCGAACCGGACATGGTCAAAGGTGACCTGACCATCGATGCAGGCAGGGTCTGCCCGGCGGGCAGGGTCGGCCAGCTGATCCTCTTCGGGCTCGTTCAGGAACTCGAACACGCGCTCGGCAGCGGCGGCCATGCTCTGCAGCATGTTGGACACCTGTGCCAGCTGCTGGATGGGCTGGGTGAAATTGCGGACATACTGGATAAAAGCCTGGATATCGCCGATGGTGATGATGCCGTTGGCGGCAAAGATGCTGCCGACGATGGCAACAGCCACATAGCCCAGGTTGCCCACAAAGTTCATAATGGGCTGCATCAGGCCGGAGAGGAACTGGCTCTTCCAGGCAGATTCAAACAGCTTGTCGTTGGCGGCGTTGAAGTCCTCCAGCACGGCGGCCTCCCGGTTGAAGGCCTTGATGACGTTGTGGCCGGAGTAGACTTCCTCCACCTGACCGTTCACAACGCCCAGAGTAGCCTGCTGGGCCTTGAAGTATTTCTGGCTGAACCTGACCACCAGCATCACCAGTACCAGAGAGACGGGCAGGATGAGCAGTGCGATCAGGGTCATTTTGGGGCTGATGGACAGCATCATGATCAGCACGCCGATCATGGTGGTAATGCTGGTGATGAGCTGGGTCACGCTCTGGTTCAGGCTCTGGCCCAGGGTGTCCACATCGTTGGTGATGCGGGAGAGCACTTCGCCGACCGTCCGCTTTTCAAAGTAGGCCAGCGGCAGGCGGTTGATCTTCTCGCTGATCTGGCGGCGGAAATCATAGCAGACCTTCTGGGAAAGGCCGGTCATCAGCCAGCCCTGAATGAAGCTGAATGCCGCGGAGCAGAGGTACATGGCCAGCAGGGTGAGCAGGATCTTGCCGATGTAGGCAAAGTCGATGCTGCCGATCCCCCGCAGCTTGGCGATCCAGCCGGTGGCAAGGGCCGTGGTGGCTTTGGCCAGCACCTTGGGGCCGGCAATATTAAAAATGGTGGACAGAATGGCAAAGACAATGGCGGTGATCAGGGGCAGCTTGTAGTGCCCCATGGTGCCGATCAGTTGCTGCAGCGTGCCCTTGAAGTCCTTGGCGCGCTCCGTCGTCATGCGTCCGGGTCTTGGCATATCACTCACCCTCCTTTTCCGTATTCAGTGGTTCAAGGTCCAGTTCCTTCTGGCTCAGCTGGCTGCGGGCGATTTCCTGATACTCCGGGCAGCTGGCCATGAGCTGGGCATGGGTGCCCTTGCCCACCAGACGGCCCTCGTCCAGCACCAGGATCTGGTTTGCGTGCAGCACGGTGGAGATGCGCTGTGCCACGATGAGGACGGTGGCATTGTCGGTCTGGGCCTTCAGGGCGCGGCGCAGGGCCACGTCGGTCTTGAAGTCCAGAGCCGAGAAACTGTCGTCGAACAGATAAATTTTGGGGTCCTTGGCAATGGCGCGTGCAATGGAAAGGCGCTGCTTCTGGCCGCCGGACACGTTGGAGCCGCCCTGTGCAATGGGGCTTTGGTAGCCCTCGGGCTTTGCGTCGATGAACTCGGTGGCCTGCGCAATGGCAGCAGCCTTTTTCACATCGGCATCGGTGATGTGCTCCCCGCCGAACTTCAGGTTCGAGTCGATGGTGCCGCTGAACAGCACCCCCTTCTGGGGCACATAGCCCAGCAGGTCGTGCAGCTGTGCCTGGGGCATCTGGCGCACGTCGATGCCGTCCACGGTCACGCTGCCGCCGGTCACGTCGTAGAAGCGGGGGATCAGGTTGAGCAGGGTGCTCTTGCCGCTGCCGACGCGCCCGATCAGGTAAACGAATTCGCCCGGAGCCACGCACAGGTTCACATCCGACAGCACCATCTCGCCCCGGCGCATCAGCTTCTCGGCCGAGGTGCTGCCGAACGGGTTGTCCGCATGGTAGATGGCTGCGTTTTTCAGCCTTACGACATATTTTTCGCTCATAGGTTCTGGTCGCTGGAATTATTTTCCAAAGATAGTCAAAATATCCGTACGGGGATGTCGGCACGGCGAAAAAAACCGCCAAAACTGCTTCTGAAGGGATGTTTTGATCCTTCTCGACCGGAAATATATAACAAAAAAGCCCTTTGGGTTGCGCAAAAACAACCGTATAATTTGCATTTCCGCCCGAGGGTGCTTAAATTTGCACGATAGGCCGTGACGCCTCGGCCTGACAGTAAGCAAAAAATCTTTGAATGAAAGAAAACGAGATCCTGCGGGAGATTATGCGGGATGCCAAAATAGGTTGGTGGCAAGCCGACCGTAACCGCCGCGTGTTCCATATTTCGGAAGGGCTCCGCGACCTGCTGGGGGTCGCTTCGTGCGATGTGACTTACGAAGAGTTCGGGAAGATGATAACTCCGGCCTACCGGGAATATGCCCTCGCCTCGATCGGGGTGCGGGGCGGCGCCGAACGCCTCTACCCGCTGCAAGGCCCCGAGGGGGAGATATGGTGCTATTGGAAACTGTTGCGCGAAGAGGTTGCCGAAGACGGGGGGATGTTGCTGACGGGTTATTTCCGGGTGGTCGACCCGCCGTCCGAAGTGGTCAGGTCGGAGGAAAAACAACGGATCAACGACCTGCTGTTCCGTCTTAACAGCATTTCGCAAACGCTGCTTTCGCTGCTGAAAGTCGATGACCTGGATGCCGTCGTCGACGAAATCCTGGCCGACGTGCTGACCATGTTCGATGGCGGAAGGGCCTATATCATCGAATCCGACCCCGAACACCGTTTATATAATTGCACCTACGAAGTCACGGCCGAGAATGTCGCCGGGGAACAGGAGCTGGTAAGCGGTATTTCGATGGACGAGGTGCCCTGGTGGACGCAGCGCATCGCCAACGGCCAGCCCGTAATCATCTCTTCGCTCGACGAATTGCCCGACGAGGCTTTCCGCGAGCGCGAGGTGCTGGCCATGCAGGACATCAAGTCGCTGATCGCCGTGCCGCTCCTCTCGCGCGACAAGGTGTGGGGATATGCCGGCATCGACATCGTGAACCGGCCCCGGAGATGGACGGGCGAGGATTTCCAGTGGTTTTCGTCACTGATCAATATCATCAGCCTCTGTATCGAATTGCAGCGCTCCGAGCGCGAGGCGCAGTCCGAACGCAAGTACCTCCAGAGCCTCTATCACCACATGCCCCTGGGGTATGCCCAGCTGCGGGTCATCCGTGACGAGCAGGGGAAACCCGTCGACCTGCTGGTGCTGGATGCCAACTACACCGCCGACAAGATCATGGGGACTGCGCGCGAAACCTATATCGGCAGGCGTATCTCCGAACTGGGACTGGATATGGAGCAATATCTGAAAACTTTTACGGAGGTGCTCCGCAGCGACGGATTTATCGAGCGCGACTCCTTTTACGAGATCTCGAAACGCTGGATACATTCCATCCTCTATACGACCCGGTCGGACGAGGTCATCAGCCTCTTTTCCGACACTACGGAAATGCGCAATGCCCACGAGGCGTTGTTCAACAGCGAAAAAATGCTGCGCAATATTTTCGACAACGTCCAGGTCGGGGTGGAGCTTTATGACAAAGAGGGCTGCCTGGTCGACATCAACACCAAAAACCTCGACATCTTCGGCATCGCGGCGAAGGAGGATGTGCTGGGGATCAATTTTTTCGAGAACCCGATCGTGCCCGAGGAGATCCGCCGCAACGTGCGCAACGGGCAGGAGCAGTCCTTCAGGCTTGATTATCCTTTCGACCGGCTGGGCGGCTACTATCCCTCCCGCAAGAAAGGCAGCGTGCAGATATATACCAAGGTGACCATGCTGTACGACATGTACGGCGAACTGGTCAACTTCCTGGTGCTGAATATCGACAACACCGAGATCAACGAAGCCCACCACAGACTGGAGGAGTTCGAAAGTTCGTTCTCGCTGGTGAGCCGCTTCGGCAAGGTGGGGTACGCCCGCTTCGACCTGGTGACCCGCGACGGGTATGCCGTGCCGCAATGGTACCGCAACCTGGGCGAGGAGAGCGACACCCCCATGACGCAGGTGATCGGCGTCTACAACCATGTCAATCCCGAAGACCGGGAGGCCATATTCCGGGAAATCGGGCGGGTCAAGGCCAACGAGTCGAACGGCTTCACGCTCGACCTGCGGGTCGGGCTCCGCGACGGCAAGAGCGGGTGGACGCGCGTCAATGTGGTGCGCAACCCGCTGAATACCGACCCCTCGAAGATCGAAATGGTATGCGTCAATTTCGATGTCACGGAACTCAAGCAGACGGAGAAGAGCCTGATCGAAGCCAAGAACAAGGCCGAGGTCAGCGACCGCCTGAAATCGGCCTTCCTGGCCAATATGAGCCACGAGATACGTACGCCGCTCAATGCCATCGTGGGGTTCTCGAACCTGCTGGCCGAAACCGACGAAATCGGCGAGCGCCGCGAGTACATGCAGGTCGTCGAGGAAAACAACGACCTGCTGCTCAAATTGATATCCGACATCCTCGACCTTTCGAAGATCGAGGCCGGGACGTTCGAATTCAATTACGGCATGGTCGACGTCAACCGCATGTGCGAGGAGACGGTGCGTTCGCTCAGTCTCAAGGTCAAGGACAAACCCGTCGAGCTGATCTTCGGGGAGCACGATGCGCAGTGCTGCGTGGTCGGCGACAAGAACCGGCTGATTCAGGTCATCACCAACTTCATCAACAATGCGGTGAAGTTCACCGACGAAGGCTCCATTACGCTGGGCTACCGCACGGAGGGCGGCGAACTGCTTTTCCATGTCGAAGACACCGGATCGGGCATCTCCGAAGAGCATCGGCAGAGCATCTTCGACCGTTTCGTCAAACTCAACAGCTTCGCGCAGGGCACCGGAC
>OJOK01000934.1_pt1 | contig 14299 bp, 14 predicted proteins | sample 1598051 | NCBI WGS metagenome assembly OJOK01 (sample SAMN01915205, study PRJEB22387) | human gut metagenome | isolation source: stool | host: Homo sapiens | place: USA
GGCCAGCCCAGAAAGGCGAAGACGAAGATGCTGATGCACATGACGATCATGAGGAAGTTCGTGCCGCAGCGCGGATGCAGGCGCGGGAACTTGCGCACGTTCTCCACGGTCAGGGGCAGGCCCGCCTCGTAGGCGAAGATCGTCTTATGCTCCGCCCCGTGGTACTGGAACACGCGCTGGATATCCTTCATAGAGGAAATGACCGCGATATAGGCCAGGAAGATGGCCATACGCAGGCACCCTTCCGCCAGGTTCAGCGTCACGGCGTTCGTCGTCCAGTGCTGCAGGAACCGCATGGACCACGTGGGAATGGCGATGAAGAGGCCGACGGCAAGGAGGACGGAGACAACGATGGTCAGGGCCATGTCCTTGTCGTCCATCTCCTCGTCTTCCTCGCCCGACACCTGGGCCGAGTAACTGAGGGCCTTCATGCCCATGACGAGGGATTCGACCAGCACCACCATGCCGCGGATGAGGGGTTTCTTTAAAATGGGATGGCGGTCCTGGATGCTGTTCACGGGGTGCACGTCCACGTCGATGGAACCATCGGCTTTGCGGACCGCGACGGCCACATCCTCCGGGCCGCGCATCATGACGCCCTCAATGACGGCCTGCCCGCCTATATTGAACTTAGCCATGTTACACTTTCATCAAGATTCGTCCGTATACAATTACAGCAGAGCCTAAGCTCTGCTGTAAGTCGTACTCTTTGGTTTGGTTTGGAATTACTTGCCTTCTTTGCCGTAGCGTTTGTTGAACTTCTCGATACGGCCGCGGGCGGTAACGTTGCGCTGCTGGCCGGTGTAGAACGGATGGCATTTGCTGCAGACGTCGACGCGCAGTTCCGGTTTGGTGGAACCCGTTACGAAGGTATTGCCGCAGCCGCAGGTCACTTTGCAGTCCGTATAGAATTTCGGATGGATATTTTCTTTCATTTCAAGCACCTCTTTTTCTAATTACCTTAATGTATCCAGACATTAACGCTTGAATATCATACCACACGAAGGGCCGGAGTGCAAGTAAAAATTACCGTGTTTCCGACGGCGCCTTGTCCGGGGCCGCTTCCCCGGCCGCCGCTGCCGCTGCCTGGGCCGCCCGTTTCTTTGCCGTGGCCGGCTTCGTATTGAACTTCTGCATTACCGCATCGGTGTCACCGCCCGTTGCCAGCCAGTATTCCAGGGCATCCGCCGTCTTGCCCGCAATCTCCTCCATGGCCTTCCGGTCGTCCCCCTGGAACCGCTGCAGCACGTGGTTGATGACGGCCTGCTGGTCGTGGACCGGATGGCCGATACCCAGCCGGAAGCGCGGGAAAGTGTCCGTGCCCAGGTTGTTCATGATGGACTTGATGCCGTTGTGGCCGCCGCTGGACCCTTTTTTCCGGATGCGCAGCGTACCCACGGGCAGATCCATGTCATCGTGGACCACCGCCACATCTTCCGGCGCCACGTTGTAAAAATGCGCCCACGCCCCGACGGCGTTGCCGCTCAGGTTCATGTAGGTCGTCGGTTTCAACAGCCAGACCTTTTCCCCGCCCGCGCGGTACTCCACGTACGCAGCGTCCCGGTCGGTCCGCCAGCGGTTCTCCAGGCCCCAGCGGCGCGCCAGTTCGTCCGCCACCATGAACCCCGCGTTATGGCGCGTGCCGGCATATTCCCGGCCGATGTTTCCCAAGCCTGCAATGATCTTCATTTCATTTCAACCTCATTTCCTGTCTTCCAGCGGCACCAGATGATAACCCTGTTGCCGCAGCGCATCAATCAACGGCCCCGCGGCATCCACCGTCGGCTGCCGTGACGCCCTGTAGTACGGACTGTCCCCGTCGTGGAGCAGGACGATTGCCCCGGGCTCCGCCTCTTTTACGACACGCCGCACGATGTCCCCTGCCGCAATGCCGGTCCAGTCGCGGGGCGCGGTGCTCCAGGTCACGACCGTCAAGCCCAGGTCCCTTGCCACCTGCATGGCCGCCGGATCCCGGAATCCGTGGGGCGGCCGCCAGTAGCGCACGGGACGGCCCGTCAGCCGTTCCAGCACGGCCCGGGCCCTGGTCAGGTCGGCCCGCTTCTCCGCATCGTCCAGCTTCAGGAAATCCCGGTGCTGCCAGGCGTGGACTCCGACCGTATGGCCGTCCGCCACCATGCGGCGCACCAGGTCCGGATGGCGTTCGGCCTGCGAAGCCACCAGGAAGAAGGTGGCCCGGACCTGTTTTTCCCGCAGCACGTCCAGCAGTTCCCGCGTGAACGGTTCATAGGGGCCGTCGTCAAAGGTCAGGGCCAGCTGCGCGCTTCCGCCGGAAGCAGCAGGGCCCGGCGCCTCCAAGTGCGTCACCGCCGGACCGTACAGGCTTCCGGAGGGAAGGACGGCGGCCGTCAGGCCCAGGCCGCCCGCGGCCGCCCAGGCCAGGGCCAGTACGGCGGCTTTTTGGCGTCCCAGGCGGCCCGCACGTCCCAGAAAGAGCAGCACCAGGGCGGCGCCGAAGCACAGGCCCAGCAGGTACAGGATGCGCATACCCTTCCTCCTCCCGTCAGCCGGCCGGTTCCGCCGCCACAGCGGAAGGGCCGCAAAAAGAAAGGGCCTGTCCATGGCGGGCAGGCCCGGTTTTGCCATTATTTCCCGGCGTCTTCGAAGAGCTGGCTGACAGACCAGTCGTTGTAGACACGCAGCATCGTCTCTGCCAGAATCGGAGCAATGGACAACACTTTGATCTTCGGATGTTTCTTGTTGGGAGCCAGCGGAATCGTGTTCGTCACGACCAGTTCCGTGATTTCGGAACCGGCGATGCGGGACAGGGCCGGATCCGTCAGGATCGGGTGCGTGCAGCAGGCATAGACTTCCTTGGCACCGAACTTCTTGACGGCCTTGGCCGCTTCCGTCAGGCTGCCTGCCGTATCGACCATGTCATCGACGAGGATGGCCGTCTTGCCGCTCACATCGCCGATCAGGTTCATGACTTCGGCCACGCCCGGTTCCGGACGCCGCTTATCGATGATCGCCATGCCGCAGTCCAACCGTTCCGCAAAGACACGGGCACGGCCTACGCCGCCCAGGTCCGGGGATACGACGATGATGTCTTCCAGGTTTTTCTGTTTGATGTAGTCTGCCAGTACGGGCGCTGCCGGCATATGGTCCAGCGGAATGTTGAAGAAACCCTGGATCTGTGCGGCATGCAGGTCAATGGTGATGACGCGGGTGATGCCGGCGCACTGCAGCAGGTCCGCCATCAGCTTGGCCGTAATCGGTTCGCGGCCGCGGGCCTTGCGGTCCTGGCGCGCATAGCCGTAGAACGGGATGACGGCGACGATCTGGTGGGCAGACGCGCGTTTGAAGGCATCCGCCATGATCAGCAGTTCCATGACGTTGTCATTGACGGTAGGGCCGCAGGTAGGCTGTACGATGAATACATCTTTGCCACGGACGCTTTCGTTGATCATGACCTGGACTTCGCCATTGTTGAACCGGTTGATGACGGCGTCCCCGACGGTCGTTCCCAGATAGGCCGCGATTTCGCGGGCCAGGTCGGGGTTTGCGTTACCAGTAAAAATACGGAATCTTTCTTCATCAGACAGCATTGACACACCCTCCACATTGACCTGAAATTTTCTGTTCGCGTTCCCGGCCGGTGTATGTCCAGTCGTTCCCGGGAATCACACATAGTATATACCATGTATTCCGTCGGAAACAAGTCTTTTTTCACCGTGCGGGACGGATCAAGGCCCGAATCAGGGCCGCTGCCCCTTGTTACCTGTCTTCCTTTTTCAGTGCTTCCGCCTTGCGTTCCAGTTTTTCCTTATAGGACTTCGCCCAGCCGGCAATGTTGGTCTGCCGCGCCCGGGCAACGCCCAGGGCGTCGCCCGGGACGTCCTTCGTGATGGTGGAACCAGCGGCGATGTACGTGTCCGGCCCGACCGTCACCGGCGCCACCAGGTTGCTGTTGCAGCCCACGAAAGCGTTGTCGCCGATGACCGTGCGGTGCTTGAACTTGCTGTCGTAGTTGACGGTGATGCAGCCGCAGCCCATGTTGACGTTGCGGCCGATATCGCTGTCGCCGATATACTGCAGGTGGGGCAGCTTCGTACCCGTCCCGATGCAGGAGTTCTTCACTTCGACGAAGTTGCCGATCCTGACCTGGCTGCCGATGACCGTGTCCGGGCGCAGATGCACGTACGGGCCGGCCGTCACGTCGTCCAGGACCTGGCAGTCATGGCCGTAGAGGAACTGCAGATGGCAGCGGTCGCCGACTTTGACGTTCTCCAGGCGCACATCCGGCCCGATTTCGCAATCTGCGCCGATGACCGTGTTCCCCTGGAGCCACGTGTTCGGGTAAATCACCGTATCCGGCGCGATACGCACCGTCTTTTCAATGAAGGTGCTTGCCGGATCCATGATGGTGACGCCGTCGTCCATGAACTTTTCCAGCGTGCGGCGCCGCATGGCCGCTTCGGCCCGGGCCAGGTGCACGCGGGAATTGACGCCCATGGTCATCTCGCTGTCATCCGTCTTGACGCCGCCGACCTTTTTGCCCATGGCGCGCAGTTTGGCCAGGACATCCGTCAGGTAATATTCTCCCTGGGCATTGTCGTTGCCCAGCGTTTTCAGCACTTCGAACAGCAGGGGGGCCTCCATGCAGTAGTTGCCCGTGTTGATTTCACGGATTTTGCGCTGCTCCTCCGTGGCGTCCTTCTGTTCCACGATGGCGGCCACCTCGCCCGCTTCATCGCGCAGGATGCGGCCGTACCCTGCGGGGTCCTCCATTTCGGCCGTCATGACCGTCGCCGCGGCGCCCAGTTTTATGTGTTCCTCATAGAAGCGGCGCAGTTCCGCCCCCTCCAGAAGCGGCGTGTCGCCGCAGAGGATCAGGACCGTGCCCTGGAACCCCTTCAGGGCTTCCGCCGCCTGCAGGACCGCATGGCCCGTACCAAGCTGCTGCGCCTGCAGGGCGATACGCGCCCGGCTGCCGATGACTTCGCGGACCCGGTCCGCGCCATGGCCGATGACGACCACGTTATCCTTGCAGCCGGCCGCTTCCGCGGCATCCAGCACGTGTTCCACCATGGGTTTGCCGCCCACCTTGTGCAGCACCTTCGGTAACTTCGATTTCATGCGCGTACCCTTGCCGGCCGCGAGAATGACAGCTGTCAGCTTTTCCATATGCATGTTTCCCTCATTTCCTGTCCGGCACAGCCGGATGCGAGTTGTGGTTTTTCAAAGGCATTGTACTGCTTCCCTAATACTTTTTCAAGAAAATTCACGTTCCATCGGGTCACTTTTCCGGCGAAACGGTGCCTTTCCCCATATACTTTTCCGCTTTGGCCCACTCTTCCGACCGGTCCAGATCCGTACCGACGGAAGCATACTCCGAAATCACGCAGCGGCCCTTCAGGCCGAACGTCTCCGAGGCTTTGCGCTCCACATCGGCCAGGGACAGGCGGTGCAGCAGGAATTTCAAGATGATGCCGCCTCCCAGCCAGCCCGCCAGTTTCACCACGTTCTTGCGCATGGCGTAGACTTCGGCCATGCGCGTTACGCACGCAGGGAACACGGTCGACGCAATCAGGGACAGGTTCCCGCCCGTAAAGTCCCCTTCGGCCAGATGGAAGAAGGTCCGCCGCAAATCGGGGAATTCCCGCAGGCACGAAGCCTTCGTCACGAGGGAGTACACGCCGTCCGCATCCAGCCGTTCCGCCCGGCCGGTAAAGTCCTTCAGGGCCTCCCCCGTCAGGAAGGGCAGATCCTCCATGCTGACGACGACCCGGAGTTTCCCCGTGAGGGGCGCCCCCGTCTCCTTCCACCGCAGGAACTGGGCCAGACGCATACCGGCCCAGCCGCCTTCGGGCATGGTGCCGGCGCACTGCGTCACATACAGAGGCAGGGGCAGCGGTTCCGTCCCGGCCTCCGCCGCGTCCGGCAAACCCTGCCCGGCCTGGGAATCCGCCGGCCAGGGAGAAAATTCCTGCCCCGCTGCGACGGCCCGGCGGACCGTTTCCGCCACGCGGGGCGACCCGTCGTCCGTCACCTCGCGCCAAACCAGGCGCGCCGCAGGGAAGGCCGCCCGGAAGGCGCCCACTTTGGCCGGATGGGTCACGACGACGGCCCGGCGGATGCGGCCGCTGTCCTTCGCCGCCTGCAGGATGTAATGCAAAAGGCGCCGGCCTTTCAACGGCGCCAGCGCCCTCGGTTCCGGGTTCCGGCCAGGCAGGGTCACGCGGCCCGTTCCCCCGGCCAGGATCACCAGATCATATTGTTCCGTTTCCATAAAGCCCGTTCCTTATGCCTTTTTCGCCTTTTTTGCGTCCGCCGTGGAAGCCATGAGCGTGCGTTCCGCATTTTCCAGGTGCACGCGGGCCGCTTCCTGCGACTTTTCCACGTCGTGCTGGGCAATGGCGTCCACCAGGGCGCGGTGCTCTTCCTGCGTATCCTTCAGGCGGCCCGGGTACAGCATGGACGTGCGGCGGATGCCCGTCAGCTGTTCCCGCAGGTTGTTGATGATGTTGCGCAGCCGTTCATTGCCGGACGCGCGGTACAGTACATCGTGGAAAGCCACGTCGTTGTCGACGATCTTGTCCATGTTGTCCTCATCGATGCCGTGCTGGATCTGGATCAGCAGATACTGCATCTCCTCCAGCTGTTCCGGTGCGATGCGTTCCGCCGCCAGACCGGCCGCCAGCACTTCCAGGCTCGTGCGGATCTCGTACACGTCGTTGATGTCCTTGATGGACATGTTGGCTACATAGGTGCCGCGGCGCGGAATCATGACCACGAACCCTTCCAGTTCCAGTTTGCGGATGGCCTCGCGCACGGGCGTGCGGCTGACCCCCATTTCATCGGCCAGCTGGATCTCCATCAGGCGCTCCCCCGGGGCAAACGTGCCGTCGATGATGGCCTGCCGGATATGTTCGCAAACCAGTTCCCGCAATGGTTTGTAACTGTCCAGCCGAATCTGTTCCAAATGTCCGCTCATAGTTCCTTCCTCCCCGCGGTCTCCGTAACCGCCAGTTCCAAATTCAGGGGAACAAGCAGGGCCGCAATGGCTTCCGCCTGTTCCTTCGTCCGCGTGATGCCGAACACCGTCGGACCGCTGCCGCTCATCACGGCCGCCAGGGCGCCGTTGCCGCGCATCACTTTCTCAATGGCCGCAATTTCGGGATGGGCCTTCGCCGTCACCGGCTCCAGCACATTGCCCAGAAGGGCCAGCGCCTTGTCCACCGCCTGCTGGAAGGCGCTGTCGATGGTGAGCTGGACGGTATGGCCCGGCTCCGGCACGGTGGTCATCGCAGTCCCCACGATGACGCCGTCCGAGCTGCGGGTGATGGTCTCAACGCCGTCCTTGCCCCGCAGCTCGTCTTCGTAGACGGCTTCGAGGCCCGACACGCCGATCATGTCGTTCATGTTATAGCCCTTCTCCCGCAGAGGGTAAGTGGTCTGGCCGTTCTCGTCGGTCACCTTCCACTTTTCGGCAGTGATCTTGCCCACACGGCCCAGCACATGGGGGATGATGTCGCCCTCATCGTAGCTGCGGGTGCTGGTCTCTACGATCTCCACACCGGGCATGGTCAGGCTGTTCTCCTTGATGGTCGCCACGGTCACTTCGCTGACATTCTCGGCCATGACGAAGTTGTTGACGTTGGAGAACGCCTGCTGCTGCATCTCGTAGTGGATGCCGCCCAGCACCCTCTGCCAGTGGAGAGGATAGCTTTCCAGCTTGTAGTCCTCCACCAGCTTTTCCATCACGTCATCGGCGGTGGCGTACTGCTGTAAGCCCAGCGAGTCCTTCATGGCCGCGAGAGCCTTCTGGTCGCTGGTGCTGTCGGCCTGCGCAGTAAAGCTGTAGTGGCCCGCCGCGTCCGGCTCGCCGATGAGCAGCGAGTCGTTCCATTTTTCGCCGTGGGCTTCCAGCAGCTCCACGATGCGCTGCAGCATGGCGTCAAGGTCTTCGTCCCCCATCAGCAGCTTGCTGAGCACCACATTGTAGCTGGTGGTGCTGGCCGCGATGCGGCGTCCGGCGCTGTCCACGATGTCGCCGCGGGCAGCGGTGACGGTAAAGTTATAATCGGTGGTGTTGGTCGCCTGCGCCTTGAAGCTGTCGCTGTTGACGAGCTGCAAAAATATCAGCCGCAGCACATACACGGCGATGAGCACCGAGGCGACAGCGATGAGCCCAGCCATCCGGCGCACCACGATCTTGTGTTCGTCTTGATTCATCCGTTTTCCTCCCGGCAGGGTCTGGCATCACACCACGCCGTTGTCTATCTTGAATTCCGTGCTGATGCGCCGCACTGCACAGTGGAGCAGCCAGCTACCCGGGGCCGTCATCAGGGCCGACGGCAGCACGACCCAGAGAAAACGCTCCCCTGCACCCGCATAGCCCGGCATATAGTAGAAAAACAGCCAGTCCGCCGACAGCACCAGCAGGGCGCAGACCACGGCCAGCAGCACGAAGTTGGAGGGGGTGTCCTTCAGATAAAGCTGCACGACCACCGACACGCCGAAGCAGAGGATCATCAGCTCCAGCGCCAGCATCCCCACGGTGCGGCCGGCGGTGTAGTCCCACATCAGGCCGCACACCGCGCCAAAGATGGCCCCGGCGAACTCGCCCTCTGCGGCAGACACCGCCAGACAGAGCGGCAGCAGCCAGAGCGGCTTCGCGGCCCCGAACTGGAACAGCCCCGGCATGGTCTGCAAAACCGTACACACCACCAGCAGAAGGATATAGCAGCCCCATTTCAGCCTCTGGCTGCGGCTGCGCTTGCGGCGAGATTCCATCTCCGGCCCTCCTCAGTAGTTGGTGATGATGAACACATGGCGCACCGTGCGGGGATCTGCGCCCGGCTGGATGACGGCCAGCGTCGATTTGCCGCTGGCCTCGGGGGTCAGCTCCTTGATGACTCCCACCAGCACGTCCGGCGGGAACACCCCGCCCAGACCCGTGGTGATGACCTGGTCCCCCTCTCTGCTCAGGGTGCTGCGGGCGAGGTTCGAGAGGATGCACAGGCCGTCGGCGGCGTAGTCGGCGCTGCCGGTGATGATGCCGTTGTCCCGGGTGCGGGACACGACGCCCGCCGCATTGAAGCTGGGGTGCAGGACGGTCATGACCTTGCAGCTGGTGAGGTCGGCTTCCCGCACCACGCCCAGCAGATAGCCCTCGTCGCTGATGACGGCGTCGTTGACGGCCACACCGTCCAGTGTGCCTCTGTCCAGCGTGAAGCCCCAGAAGGAGTCCAGCGGATCGCGGCCAATGACGAAAGAGGACGTGTAGCTCATCTCAGGGTGCTGCTCCTGGATGTTGGCCAGCGCCTTGTAGGCCTCGTTCTCGGCCTTGAGCTTGTCGTAGTCCACCATCTGGGAGCGCAGAGAGGCGTTTTCCTCGCTGAGCTGCTGGTTTTCTTCCAGAATGGCGTCGATGTTGGCGTAGTTCTCCCACAGGGAGGCCACGCCGCTGCTCACCACCGCTGCTGCCCGCTGGAACGGGGCTACGGCCACGCTCAGCAGCTCCTGCGGGGCCGCGGTCAGGCGTCCGTTCGCGCCTGCATAGGCCATGATGCCCACGAGGAAGACCGCGATGGCAATGAGTATCTTAAATTTCCATGTGTCAAAAAAATCCTTCAAGGCGGGTTCCTCCCGAATCTGCAAAAAAGCGCGGACAGCCGTGCCATCCGCGCTCAAAACTCATCTTCTGCGGCGCAGCAGCGCAAAGGTCCTCCCTCAGCGTACCGCCGCAAATGGCACAGCCGAGGCTTACATATGACCGCCATCGGTATCCAGAACATCGTGCAGGACATCCACATGGTCCAGCACAGCACCGGCACCCTTGGCCACGCAGTCCAGCGGATCCTCAGCCACATGGACATCGATGCCGGTCTCGCTCTCAATGAGCTTGTCGAGGCCGCGCAGCAGTGCGCCGCCGCCGGTCAGGGTGATGCCGTGGTCAATGATGTCGGCGCTCAGCTCAGGCGGGGTGCGCTCCAGAGTCTCCTTGATGGCGCTGGTGATCTTGACCAGGCACTCCAGCAGAGCCTCACGGACATCCTCCGAGTGGACGACGACGTTCTTGGGCAGGCCGTCCACGAGGTTGCGGCCCTTGATCTCGAGGGTCATCTCGGGGTCCATCGGGTAGGCAGAGCCGATCTCGATCTTGATCTGCTCGGCGGTGCGCTCACCGATGAGGAGGTTATACTTGCGCTTGATGAAGGCGATGATGGCCTGGTCGAACATATCGCCGGCCATCCGCACGCTGCGGGAAGCCACGATGCCGCCCAGAGAGATGACAGCGATCTCAGCCGTGCCGCCGCCGATGTCCACGATCATGCTGCCGGTGGGCTCGCTGATGGGCAGGCCCGCACCGATGGCAGCAGCCATGGGCTCCTCGATGACCGACACCTGACGGGCGCCGGCCTTCAGAGCGGCCTCACGCACAGCGCGGCGCTCCACCTCGGTGACGCCCGACGGGATGCAGATGACCACGCGGGGGCGGGAGAACATGCTGTTGCCGCAGGCTTTTTTGAGGAAGGTCTCCAGCATATTGGCGGTGATGTCGAAGTCGGCGATGACGCCGTCCTTCAGGGGGCGGACAGCCACGATGCTGCCGGGGGTGCGGCCGATGACGGCCTTTGCCTCAGCGCCCACGCAGCGCACTTCGTCGCTCTTGGTGTCCACGGCCACAACAGAGGGCTCACGCATGATGATGCCCTTGCCCTTCATGTAAACGAGGGTATTGGCAGTACCGAGATCGATACCAACATCCTTTGAAAACAAACTCATATAGTCTTCTCTCCTTACGATTTTCCAGGGTCTATTCCAAAACGCAGAGCCGCCCGCTCAGACCAACGGGCAGCTCATCGCAGAATAACACGTTTTTATTATAGCCGCAAGGCGCGCTTTTCTCAAGCATTTCCGTAAACTTTTTCGAGTTTTTTCATTTTTGGCCGCCGGGGCCGCTTTTCTGTGTCCCGCATCAGAATCTGTTCAGCAGACGGGCCGTCCGGCTGACGGGCAGGCCCATGATGGTGTAGTAGTCCCCTTCCAGCTGGTCGAGCCAGAGGGCTGCGCGGCCCTGGATGGCGTAGGCACCGGCCTTGTCGTAGGGCTCTTTGGTAGCCGTGTAGGCGTCTATCTCCCCTTCCGAAATCGGGAAGAAGGTCACCTTGCAGCTATCCACGAAGCTCTCGGTGCGTACGCCGTCCGATACGCAGACGCCGGTATGCACCTCGTGGGTCGCGCCGGACAGGGCGCGGAGCATCCGCTTTGCGTCCTCCACGCTGTGGGGCTTGCCGAAGACTTCGCCGCCCACATCCACGACGGTGTCACATCCCAGCACCACCGCGCCGGGATGGTCTTTTGCCACAGCGAGGCATTTGCCCCGGGCCAGCTTTTCCACCAGCTGGGCCGGAGTGGGTGCAGTGACTCCGTTCTCGTCGAAATCGCTGACGCAGATGGTGAAATCCGTCGTGTATAAGCTCAGAAGCTCCTTCCGGCGCGGACTGCCGGAGGCTAATATCAGGTTCTTCATCATCATTTCCCCGTCGAGCCGAAGCCGCCCTCGCCGCGGGCGGTCTCATCCAGTGCGTCGGCCTGCACGAATGCCGCCGTGTACACCGGCGCGATGCAGAGCTGGGCCACCCGCTCACCGGGCTGGATGGTATAAGCCTCCGCGCCCAGATTGACCATCGGGACTTTCAGCTCACCGCGGTAATCGCTGTCCACGACGCCGACGCCGTTTGCCATGCAGAGGCCGTGCTTGATGGACAGGCCGCTGCGGGCATAGACCAGCGCCACAGCGTGGGGGCCGGGCAGCTCGATGGCAAGGCCGGTGGGCACCAGCGCCCGCTGCATGGGGGCCAGTGTCAGGGGCTCATCCAGCACGGCGCACAGGTCGGCCGCCGCTGCCCCCGGCGTTGCATAGGCGGGCACCTTGGCCCGGGGGTCCAATACTTTATAGTTTACGGTGATCGGTTCCATAGTATACCTCATAAGTTGTTGCTAAACCTCTCCGTCAAAGCCTGACGGCCTGCGAAGCGAGACTGAGAGGTTTAATTCGTTCCCTTGAAATACAGTCCTCTTGTAAACTCTCCCTCAAAGGGTGCGTGGACACGGATGCTGTCCAGAATGGCGGCTGCTTCCTCCCGGGATTCCAGTGTGAAGTAGGCCACACCGTAGTCCACAGTCAGCGCACCGGGCTTATCACCCATATAAATAGGTACAGGGTTATAGATCGTCCGCACGCCCATGCCGCAGCGCACCGGGAACTTTTTGGCCTTGCGGTCGGTCAGTTCCCCTGCTTTATTGCAGTGGGCGCAGTCATGGATGTTCTGCAGCGGGCAGGCACGGGTGACCATCAGCGGCATGTGGCCATAGACCAGCACACCGGTGGGCACAGGCTTGCCGTTATGGGTGGGGGCAATGGTGCTGATATCGCTGTCCTTGACTTCGGGCAGGATGAGCACACTGTTCAGGCCATGGTCGGCGTAGAACTGTGCTGCCATCTGGTTGGTGACGTTCAGGCCGAAACCGCCGGTCATCGGCAGGCCACGGCAGAGCCGCAGGTGGGCGATGTTGCTTACCTCATAGCCCGCAAAACCCGCATCCTGGGTGGCGGCAATGCGGCGGGCGGTGTCCTCCTCCAACGCGCCGAACATCACGCGCGGCAGCTCCAAAAGGGTCTTTTCCCGCCACTCCCGGGGCACCCGGTCGGCCTGGGCAATGGGCAGGATGAGATACTCCACCCCGCTCAGGGCCTGCTCCGGCACCTGCTCCCAAGCTTCAAAGCGGGCGCGCAGGGTGCGGCGGGGCGGCAGAGTGCGCAGGGGCAGAGCATCCGGCTCCGCCTCGTGTACCGGCCAGGGGCGCAGGACCTCCCGCTTTTTCAGCAGGGCCTCCAGCGCATCCCGGCGCAGCTCGTTCACGGCACTGCCCGGCACGAACCAGGGGCCGCCGTCCATCTCCACATCGATCTTTTCCACCGCAAAGGGGGTGCCGCCCGTCTTGGAAAGGCTGCGCTGCAGGCTCTCGGTGGGGTCGGTGCGGGCAGGCTGCGGTTCCGCATCGCCGTAGGCAAAGGCCTTGTTGCCGTCCGCGTCGGTCACGGTCAGCTTCTCGCCGCCCTCTTCGATCTCCAGCCTGAACTGCACCGGCACCCGGCTGCGCTCGCGGCGGTAAAGCTCGCGCAGGGCAGGCAGGGTCTTTTTGGTCAGCTCTGCATCGGCTTCACTACGCACGCCGAACATGGTGCCGTCGATCTTTCCATCCAGATAGCCGGAGGTGAAGCCGGAGCGGCTGAACGCATTTTTCAGCAGGTCACGGTCGTAGGCGCGGCCCTCGCGGCCTGCCAGACAGGCACTGACCGCCGCCGCCACATACTCCGGCGTGCGCAGACGGCCCTCGATTTTGGCCGATGCCACACCGACGGCCTGCATCCGATCCAGCTTGTCGATGACAGAGTTATCCTTCAGGGAAAGGTGGTGCAGACGGCCCGGCTTGCCCTCGGGCAGCGGGTTTGCCTCAAAGGGCAGGCGGCAGGGCCCGGCGCAGGAGCCCCGGTTGCCGCTGCGGCCACCCAGGAAGGCCGACATATAGCACTGGCCGCTGACACACATGCAGAGCGCGCCGTGGACAAAGCACTCGGTCTCGATGCCGCAGTGCTTTGTGATGTGCTCCACCTCGGGCAGGCTCAGCTCACGGGCCAACACCACCCGGGTAAAGCCCAGCTCCTTCAGTTCCAGTGCGCCCTGCAGGGTGTGGACGCTCATCTGGGTAGAGCCGTGCCGGGGCAGCTGCGGGGCAATTTTGCCGATCAGGGTCGCCACTGCCAGATCCTGACAGATGACCGCATCTGCGCCGCTGGCCGCCACCGCCCGGATAGCCTGCTCCAGCGCAGGCAGCTCAGTGCCATACACGGTCGTATTCAGCGCAACGTGCACCGCCACGCCCCGGGCGTGGCAGAAGCGCACCGCCTCCTGCAGGCTGTCTGCATCAAAGTTGCCGGCACCCGTGCGGGCGTTGAAACCCGAAAAGCCCAGATATACTGCGTCCGCGCCGCTGAACACCGCCGCGCGGAGCATTTCTTCACTGCCCACCGGGGCTAAGATCTCGATCCTTGCCATAGTTCTCCTTCTGACTTCTATTTATATAAGGTACATTCAGTTGGCTGCGTCTGCCGGCGCGCTGTCTGCCGCCGGGGTTTCCGGGGCTGCGGACTGCTCCTGTGCCGTCTCTGCCGCAGCGCGGGCGGCACGCTCCTCCCGGCGGGTCTCGCGCTGACGTTCCTTAGCCAGCTGTTCCCGCAGGGCAGCAGCTTCCCGGCGCAGCACGG
>OJOK01000945.1_pt1 | contig 14222 bp, 10 predicted proteins | sample 1598051 | NCBI WGS metagenome assembly OJOK01 (sample SAMN01915205, study PRJEB22387) | human gut metagenome | isolation source: stool | host: Homo sapiens | place: USA
CGCGAATGGCTCTGCCATCGCGTTGTGTGAGGTCTGACGGTCGCCACGGCGTATCTAAATGATGGATGCAAACCGCTCTTTTCTGGGCGTTAACACCTGTTCCCAACATCGAAGTTGAGCCGAAAAGCACACGCACATCGCCGTCGTTCATAGCCTGAATGACAGCCTTGCGTGACCGTTCAGTCTTGCACTCTTGGATAAACCGTATCTCATGCGCCGGAATACCATAATCCTCAATCAGTTTTCGCTTAATCTCGGAATAGACATTCCACTCGCCGGGCTTGTAAGTGCCAAGGTCGCTGAAAACAAACTGTGTGCCACGTTGAGCGTCATACTTGTGATAGTATTCGGCAATCATCTTGGCGCAGTGCGAAGCCTTGTTGTTCGGATCATCTTCGTATGCCGGAGAAATCATGCGCATATCCAGTGCCATTTTACGGGCATAGTCCGTGGCGATAAGCATCTTCGCCTTTTCCTCGGTTTCCGACAACTGTTCACGACCCAATATAGTGGCGTCACCGCTCTTTGCGAACTCCATCAGCTTCTGAATAAACTCCTCCTGTTGGGGTGTCGGCGGGATATTGTGCAGTATCTCATTCTTTGCCGGACGGTCAACACCGACATCTTCTGCCGTCTTGTAATCCGTAATTTCATTGTAGAAAGCCGCCAGTTCCGGCACTTTAATGAAATATCTGAACCTTTCTTTTGCCACGATACTGTTCGTTACGTTAAACTCATAGTCTGTGGTTTTCTTTGCGAAGATAGCCGCCCATGCGTCGAAGCACCGGATGTCCTGTCTTTCAAGTTCTTTCGGACGCAAATATTTGAACAACAGATACAACTCTGTAAGGGAGTTGGATATTGTTGTACCCGACAAGAATGTCGCGCCAAGGTCTTTGCCATTCCGTTCTTGAATGGTTCGGATAGCATAGAGAAGATTGAGCGCACGTTGCGAGCCTTCCGAATTGCCCAGTCCGGCAACACGGTCGTGACGGGTGTTGAACATCAGATTTTTGAACTGATGGCTTTCGTCAACGAAAATATGGTCTATGCCCATCTGCCGGAAATCAACGATGCTGTCCTTGTTCTGCTCCATCTGGTACTGGAGTGTTTCAAGTTTGGCAGTCAGGTTCTCCTTGCGCTTGATAAGCCCTTTGAGCATACCGCGTGAAACGTCCTTGCCCTGCTGCTTGATAACTTCGAGGTTTTCTTCCACCGTGTCAAGTTCAGCCTGAAGTATCTCCTGCTGAATTTCCGGCGACTGTGGTATTTTGCCGAACTGGTCATGCGACATTATCACGCAGTCATAGTCATTGTTCCTTATCTGATTGAAGAAATTGACGCGGTTCTTCGCCTCAAAACTCTTGGCATCAGCAAACAGGATACGGGCGTTTGGATATGCCGCCTGATAAGTCATGGCGATGTCGGCGACATTGGCTTTCAGTCCGATAATCATCGGCTTGTGCGCCAATCCCAACCGCTTCATCTCATGCGCTGCCATGCACATTATCAGCGTTTTACCGGTTCCAACCTCGTGGTCGCATATTCCGCCGCCGTTCTGCTTCAGCATCCAAACGCAGTCCTTCTGCGACTGGTATATTGACTTGACATTGCAACGCTCGCCCAACAGTTTCATGTTGATGTCGGGGAATGTCTGGTGTGACCCGTCATAATGCGGACGCACGAAACAGTTGAACTTGCGGTTATACATATTCACAAGCTGCTCCTTGAACTCCGGCGACTGAGCCTCCAGCCATTCGGTAAATCCGTTACGGATTTCATCAATCTTGGTGTTGGCGAGTTGTATAGCCTCGGCATCAGGCACTTTTATGTCGTGTCCGTTCTCATCCTGACCGATACACTTCTTGATTTCCGGCACAGTGTTGTGCAGGGCGTGTTTCAACAAGTTCATACCGTCGTATGTGCGGTAGTGTCCACGGACGCAATACTCCTCCCATATCTTCATATTCTTGTGTTGGGCTTCCACTGAATACTCGTCCATAGACGGAGCATATACGATTTTCACCTCAGTACCGTAGAGGTTGCTCATGTAAGCGGAGTATATGCCTGTCGGTATCCATCTCTCGCCGAAGTTGAAATCAAGTTCGTCAAAGGAGATGCGACGCGGTGTCGCTTCCTCCAACGCTTTCAAAGACTGCTTCGACAAGTCGATGAACGGCTCAACGCCGTCATATCCGGGAAAATCCTTGATGCGTTCCTCCTCGCGGTCAATCCACGCCTTGACTTCCTCGGCTTTCTGCACCACGTTTCCGGCGATGAAGCGGTCGGCGATCTCATAGTTCGCAACCAACGGATTATAGAAGATATGTCCGGCGAGGCTGTCAATCATCGCGTCCTGCTCCATATCGACAAGGCTGCCCATATATTCGAGGTTTACCTCTCCATATTTATTTAGCGACGCTGATAACGCCTCCATAGGTGTATCAACAGAAGTCACCTCGTCAACGGCGAAGGCTACCGGGTGGTCGAATATATCAGCCTTGACAAAATGCCCGTTCTCGCCACGCTCCAACGCAAGCGCGTCACGGCCGTTGGCGTCCATAAGGATAAACTTGGCGTTCTGCTTTTCGTTGAGGTTGCCGTATTTCTCAACGAACTCATCATAATATTGGTTGAGGTGTTCGCGCATATCGGCATTTTCCTCATGCGTTTCAGCCTCATAGTGATAGAGTTGCTGATAAGTTTCCGACATGGTTATATAGAGCATGGCGCGTTTCTCCTGCTCCGGTTTGATTGGGAGCGGAGAGAATGTAGCACCATTCTTGCGAACCTCCGAAAGAAAACCGACCTGACCGTTGTCCACGACCATTGAGCCGTTCTGGTGGAAATATTGAATATCCTCGGAAAACTTGCGGGGCGACATATCACGCTCGACAGGGGCAGGTGTCGCAGCCTTAACCTCTCTTGGCTGAGGAACAAAATAACCCTCTGTCTTTTCTATTACAGTGCCGTTCTCCGTGATTATCTCTTTCTTGGTAGCCTCTGCCGCCTGTCGCTCTGCCTCCATTTCCGCCATCTGACGGTGGGCGATGCTCATCATCGTTTCGTAGAAGCCGTTGATGGGCGGATTGTCCTCCCAGTTCAGAGAGCCGTAAAATTCCAACTCCTTTTCTGAGAGAGGACGGAATTTCTTTACCTGCTCATCGGAAATCTGAATTTTGGCAGTAGGCTTCGGCTTATCTTCCTCGGTCTTTGGCTGTCGTGGCTGACGCTTCGGTTTTTGCAATGGCTCCAACTCTCCGAAAAGATTGTAGGCAAACAGACGCGGGTCGGGATTATCGTTATAGTCGGGTCCACCGTCGGTTTCAATCTCCTGCGGTTGCGGCTTGACTTCCGGTGATGGTGGCTCAATAGGTGCGGTAGTCTGCTTCGGCTCAACTGTCGGTGGAGGCGTTATTATCTCCGTCGGCTTGTATTCTTCCTTTTGTTTCTGCTTCGGATCTTCAAGCTGTTCGCAGATAGCCACACGTTGCCCGGCCCTTACGAGCTTGGGGAGATAGGTGTCGAGGGCATGATGCGGAAAACCTGCAAGTTCGATGCTCCCGGCTTTGCCGTTGCGCCTTCGGGTCAGAGTTATTTTCAATATCTCCGACGCTTTCACGGCATCTTCTCCCATCATCTCATAGAAGTCGCCCACACGGAATATCAATATTGCGTCCGGGTGTTTCGTTTTCATCTCCTTGTATTGCGTCATCAGCGGAGTTTCAGCGACTTTTGCGACTTTGGGCTTGGGCGCAGGTGTCGGTTTTACCGGGTCAGGCGTGGGCGGTTTTAAGCCGTGGTTATTATACAATTCAAGATTCAGCCGCAGACGCAAAGAATCTTCCAAAGCATCGCGCAAATCTCTTGCTATACCATAGACACCGCCCTCATGCTTGTAGATGATAGCCGGTTTGCCGTATGGGTCAGTGCCGATTTTCGCCTCGGTGCAGATGACATTCTGCGGATATGCCGCAAAATATTTGTTGGTCGGTGCTTTCGTGTCACGGTCAACAATTGACTGGATGAAAAATTCCTCATCAGCCGACAACGCTTTCTTACCTGTATGCTTTTGCAGGATAATCAAGTCAGAGCCTGTATCCGTTCCGGCGTTATCGGAGAAAGTGTTGTTTGGCAATCGTACCGCTCCCACAAGGTCAGAGCGTTTCATAAGCTCAATGCGCACGAAGGGGCTGGCGGCGTTCATCACACCCTGCGATGTGATAAAAGCCACAATACCACCCTCGTGCACAGAGTCCAGTGCTTTGAGAAAGAAATAATTGTGGATAGCCTTTGTTGACTGACGGTAGGCAATCTCCTTGCTTGTGGCATATCGAGGGTCAGCGACCGCAAAGTCACCGAAAGGGATATTTGATGCAGCCACATCAAAATAGCCCTCAAAATCAGGGTCAATCCGCTCAAAACCTTTTATTTCGGTGGATATAGACGGATGCAGGGCAGATAGAATCTTACCCGTCAGCAAGTCTTTCTCAAAGACGAGTGTTTCAGCACCGGGATAATTCTCATTTTTCAGAAAGGAGTCGATGAAAGCACCTTGCCCGGCAGACGGTTCGAGGAACTTTTTAATCAACACACCTCTTTCACGCAATGAAGTGGCAAGCGCATCAATGATAGGCGCAGGAGTATAGAACGCCGTCAGCACGGACGCTTTCAGCGAGTCCATGTATGCGGCAAACTCCCGGTCGTCCTTTGAATAGTCGTGAATAAGACGGCGCAGTTCAACCGTAGGCGCAAACAGCTCAATGTCGCTCTTGCTCCACTTGGCAGCATCTGCAAGTTCGTTGGCGTCCTGCAAGATACATTTCAAGCCGCCAAACCCGGCATACTTGCGCAGTATCTCCCTTTCGAGTGCATTTTCCGCGTTGCGATGTTCAACATCAAGGCGCAGGGCAAGCCTTATAGCCTCAATGTTGTCACGCATGGTCTGTAACTTATTGTAGGCCATTGTCGGAAAGATAAATTACGATTTTGCCTACAATCTCATTCTCCATAATGGAGAGGTCGAGCGGATCAAGACCGATTGCCATACGGTCGAAGCCTTCAAAAAGGTCGGGAATATCGGTCATTACCTGATTTGTCCAGTATTCCACCGCTTCCTCGCAGTCGAGATCAATGGTGTCGCCGAAGTTTTCAAGTATAAGCTCAGATACGATGTTGTACTCCGACTCGCCGATGTTTGTGAACAGGACTCTTATCGCTTCTTCCTCCGCCATAGTGACTGTTGCACCGTTCCGGCGTGCGTCCTCGAAGGCATCCAATGCCGCGATTGAGTTTGCTTGTAACTGGGGGTGGTCGCTATCGACCTCGTACTTGTTGCTTCTGAGGTACTGCAACAGGTACAGATAGTAGTAATTGAAGTCGTATAGACCTCGGTTGATTTCTAACATGATTGTGGATAAATTTAGTGGTGGTGATTATTTGGGCATGAAAAGGTGGCGTAATTTAGGGTCTGCCAATATGCGGTTCTTCTCGTCCTCGACGAGCTGGATAACGTCCGCTTTTACCTTCTCATAGTTGCGCTGGATAACCTCTTTCATACGGCTTTTGTCGGGAGTGCCGTCGTTGAAGTCCGTAAGCTGGGGGATAGGCTTGTAGCGTTTCATCTCAGCGTTGACGCGGTTACTGTCGATGACAATCTCGGCGTGAAAAATCTTCTGGTCGATGCGCTGGTCGATGTTGTCGCAGACAGCCCCGACAAACATACCCTGTGTGAGCGTGGATATTTTGCTCGGCGGAATAAGGGAGTCCATCTGCGTGTTGAAAGAGTGGCTGATGTCCTGACGGTTGATTGAGATTGACTGCCGTTTCTGCAACACCTTCCCGAAGCGTTCCGAAAGTGTCTTTGCGGTTTCGCCCACGACCTGCCCGGAGAAGATGTTACCCACGGTGTTCATCACTACCGCAGCTTCCTTGTCGCCATAGTCGCGTTTAAGCTGTGAGAAGTCCTGAAAGCCGAGGCATACGGCAACCTTATTGCTTCGTGCCGTGGCAATTAGCTGGTCAAGCCCCTTAAAATATATGGTCGGGAGCTCGTCAATCAACACTCCTGATTTCAACATTCCTTTCTTGTTGATGATTTTCACGATGCGGGAATTATAGAGTCCGAGTGCCGCTCCGTAGATGTTCTGACGGTCGGGATTATTGCCGACACACAGGATTTTTGGCTCGTTGGGATTATTGATGTCGAGCGTGAAGTCGTTGCCCGTCATTACCCAGTAGAGCTGTGGGGAAATCATTCGTGACAAGGGTATTTTTGCCGATGCTATCTGCCCCTGCAACTGTTCCGCCGCGCCTCCTTGCCAAGCGTCCATGAACGGCGACAAGTAGTTTTCCAGCTCCGGGTAACTGGTAAGTATCGGGAACAAATCCTCATAACGGCGGTTGAGCAACTCGATGGCATGGGGAAATGTGCAATATATGCCGTTATTGTAAATCTTTAAGAAATAGATTATTGCGGCGAACAGCACAATCGGCGATTCTACAAAGAAGTCGCCCTGCTTCTGCACCCAAGTCCGGTTCAAATTCATCATTATGGTATAGCTGCTCTCGTATGCGTCGGCGATGTCGGTCATGAAGTCCGGGTGTATCGGGTTACACCGGTGGCTGCGTTCCGGATCGTCGAAGTTTATCACATAGAATTTCGGCTTTACCTTGCCGTAGCCGTCGCGGTGCATCAGGAGATGGTTGTAGGCGATGGTCGATAAGTCCGGGAACTTAAAATCGTAGATATATGCCGCAAATCCCTTCTCTATCTGTTGTTTGATGAATGAATTTATGACGGCGCATGACTTGCCCGAACCGGGAGTGCCGAGTACAATCGAGGCTCTGAACGGGTTGACGACATTGATGTATCCACGATGCCATTTCTTCTCATAATAGAATTTGGTCGGCAGATTTACCGAGAACTCATTTTCCAACAGGCGTGTTTCCTGCATGAAGCTCTCGTTCTCATCGTTGAAGCGGTCGTCCATCATGTTGTTCTTCAGTCGTCGTCCGATCCATATACCGCCCATTAACAGGCATACATACCCACATACGGTGGTAATAATATATGTGTACCGCCAGCCGATAGCCGGCATCCACCAGTTGAGAAGGAAAAGCACCGCGCCGATGGCGACGGCAATGCCTATATGCACCCATGTTATTTTCTCGTTCTTCACGCCCTTTGTGCCAAAGCATGAGAGAGCAAGGAGCATGAGGGCAAAAAGTTTGGAGTTGAAGGTGGTGCTGAATAGTCCGCAGGTGCGGTTGAAATTGGCGCAGATTTTATGGACGGTCGAGTAGAACCAACCGCTGTCAACGGTTTCCACACGGGTAAACCAGTAGAGATTGGCAACCACAAGGACGATGCTGACCGCCCTGAGGAAATCCATAATCTTCGCCAACGCTCTGAGGTCATCCTCTTGTTGGCTCATAATAAAATGTGTTTGGGGTTAGAATTTGGGGCGATGTCCGCGTTTCTTTTTTCTCTGCATACGGCGGCGGAATTCTTCCTCATCGGGATTGAACGACTGCCCCGGCTGGAACAGGTCAAGGCCCGGCAATGTGAAGTCATAATCTCCGTTGTCGCTATGGGCAGATTGACTTTGTGTAGGAGTTGGCGCAGCTCCGGCAGATGATGTCGATTGACTTTGCTGAGTATCTTCTGAGGAAGGAGTTACCGGAATAATCGGTGCTTGTTCTGTTGGCTGCTGTTGCTGACTGAAACGTGCGTTGAGAGCGTTTGCCGAAAACTCTTTGCCGAGGCGGGAGCCGTTCAAGGCTGTCATCGTATCGTGGTCAACGAATGTCACACCGTAGATGCGTCCTTCATCAGTATAGCGGAAAACAACATCAATGTTGCGCTCTTTGAGCTTGGCAATAAAATCATCTTTGTCCAACGATTGACCGAGAGCGTCGGCAACCTTACGTTTGGTTGGGGCAACATCAATCTTCTCTTTTGCACGCTCAAACCGCCCGTCAATCGCGGTGCGGCTTGCGAACTTGCCGAGGCGTGACGCCTTGAGCGGAGTGGCGATTGTATTGCCATTATCATCGGTGGCAAAATAGACCAGACCGTGATACTCGCGCCCGTTGACACGTCCGTCGGCGGTGTCACACCTCACGTTGTAAAGTCCGAGTATGGCGTTGTACTCGCCCATGCTCTGGAACTTATAGCGCATTCCTACCATCTTGACCGTATTTGCAACCTGCCGCTTGATGTCGCCGTTTGGATCAATCTTTTTGATTGGCATATCAGGTGTGATTTTCTCTCGTTCCGCAGGCCTTAATCCATAGCGTTGCTCAAGCTCACGACAAACTTTCTTATTCTTGTAGAAATTATTCCGGTCGGAAATGCAACGTCCGTCAGTGCCGACTCGCAAGGCTACGATATGAACGTGATGACGATCGATGTCCTCATGCTTGTAAATCATGTACGGCATATCGCCCAGTCCCATCATCTGCATATAGTCATGTGCCAGACGGGTAAAATCGGTATCGCTCAACCTGTCATCGGGGTGTGGATTGAGGGAGATGTGCATCATCGGACGCTCCGTGCGCGAGGATGTAGGTATCCAGCGCATGAAATCCTCGTAGGCACGGCGGATGTCAACCGAACCACTGCCGTCATTATAGATTTTGTTGGTGTCCAAAAGTCGGCCCTTCTCCTTGTTGATTTTCTCCCCGTTATAGGTTAAAGCTCCGTAGAGGGAGTTGCCTATCGAGATTTTAGCGACCATTGCTCATCGAATTTCTGAGCGAGGGCGACAATCTCGCTGTTGACTTTCACAAGCTCTATCGTCAGTTTCTCCAGTTTGTAGAGAGCCGACATCGCTTTCTTTTCAGTGAAATTTTCCCGCAAAGTTTTCACGACATTATCGTAGGAAACACCGAGTGTGCGGAAAAGAGAGTTGAAAGATGACAGCTTGTCGATGAACACACGGGTGTTCTCGTCAACTGTGAACACCTTGAAAGGCTTCTGGAATATGAAATTCTTGATGAATGCTCCCTTGCTTTCGAGGCCGGAGCGGTCGAACATGGCGAGGAAACGCGCGTTTTCCTCAGCGTTGAACCGCACTACATAGCGGTTGACCGATGGGTCGGTCTTGGGGCGTCGGCCGCCCCTGCCGTTAGTCTGTGTCATAAAAAGTGGATTATGTGGTGAAAAACCGCATCGCGGGAGAAATGACCAACGTAGTTTCATCGTATGGATTTACGACTTTGGAGTAAATCTGTCCCCGTGGTACACGGCAAGTGTTTCGTGGCACAATCTTTGATTCGTGTGCCGGGAAACATAACTTGCAGTGTTCATGTGAACATCATTCCTAATATGAAATAGTATAATGCAGCCCTATGAAGCCCGGTTATCAATCGGCGGCATGAATTTCACTGATTTCTATACGTCGGTGGGATAGTATCCCCGTCCTTCTTACCTAAATTTACAAAAAATCCGGCGCAATTCCTAACGATGAAAGAAAAAATCAGGAATAATATGATGAAATTTGACGCTCCTGCGCAAGTCTGAAACTTTGAGTAGGGAAACTTGAAAATTTTTTTGTTAAAAATTCAGCCAAGTTTTTACGGCATATCCCGGCAAATCCGGACATAGGCGGACAATCCTCTAAATACCAGCAATCTCGCTCTTTTGGCGACTTGACAAATCGCTAAATATTTTGTTTCTTTGTGTAGAGGTTGGTTCGCAGGATAGCCTTCACGGAAGTCAATTTCCTTCCTATATTATGCACTGTCCGCCTGAACTGCTGTCACGTTTTCCGACCTCACAGGAATTTCCCAAGCCATACGGCAATCATGCTGCCTATCGGTCTGACAAACGCCCTTCCGAACAATCTAATTGATTGGTTTTGTATAGAGATTTGTTCCTGAACGGCAATGTTACGACCTTTATATATAGCGAAGTTGCTCCGTGGCAAAGAATATTTCCACCAATCTACCTACCTATGGCTATATGGCCCTATGGCTACATAGCCGGGAGAGTACCACCACTAATTATCCACAATTAAACCCCTTTACAAATGACTGACAAAATTCCAACCCCACGCACAGATTAGCCGCCGACTTCCCTGTACGGGAGAAAGCCCGGTTTCCCGTGTCAGGAGATACGCTGACGGCCACCGCTGTGTAATCACCACTTCATCCAACAATCCAAAGTTTTTTATGACAGACCCTAAATTTGTCGCTTTCTCCACTCAGAAAGGTGGAGCAGGCAAAACGACTCTGACCGTTCTCGCGGCGAGTTACCTCTACTATCAGAAGGGGCTGAAAATCCTTGTTGTGGACTGCGACTATCCGCAGTACAGCATCGAAGAAATGAGGCAGCGTGACAAAGACCTCATCGAGTGCAGCCCCCGTTTCAAGAAACTCTTTTCCGACAATCTCAGGCAGACAAAGCTCACGCCGTACCCGCTGTTGACCGCCAAGCCGGAAGAAGCCATGCAGAAGGTACGCGACATAATCGAAGCCGGTAATGAGATTGACATCGTTTTCTTTGACCTGCCCGGCACGGTCAATAACCGTGGAGTAGTCAACATCCTCAATTGTATGGATACGGTCATCGTACCCATCGCCGCCGACAAGGTAATACTTGAAAGCTCCCTTGCCTTCGCCCTGAAAATTCAGGAGTGGCTCACTTCAGGCCGCACGCAGGTCAAGGAGATGTATATGTTGTGGAACCTCGTCGATGCCCGTGAGAAAACAGACCTCTACGACCAGTATGAGGCGATTTTCGAGGAATACGGTTTACAGACGATGCAGACCAAAATCCCGGACACCAAGAAATACCGTCGCGAAGGGTCAAAGACACTCGACCGCGCCGTGTTCCGCTCCACCGTCATGCCGCCCGACAAGACGCTGCTCAAAGGAACGCGCCTGCCCGAACTTACCGACGAACTGCTCGGAATACTCAAGCTCTGATGTCTATGGGAAAGGTATATGAGTCCGACATCGACCCCGATGAGTTCATCAGGTCATTCCGCGAGGAGTCCTCCTCACTGTCAACGCTGAAAAAGCCTGCCGAGCAACCTGATGAAAATCCGGTTTTGCCTCAAACTGAGCCGCAACCCAAGCCACAACCCGTAAAGGAAATTCCATCGCCGGAGTCTGACCGTGAGAAGGAATACATGGACAGGTTCGTAAGAAACATGGCATATATGGCTCCCGAAGAAAAATTCACGCCCACCGAGATTGACCCCGATTTCATCTGGAAAATCCGCAAGATACTTTTCTGCCGACAGAAAGGGCGTGTATGCTCCGTCAAGGCTTACATCAACAATGTGCTGGCCGCTCATTTCGATGAGTACGCCGATATTATCAACCCCAAACTTTAACGCATGACTAAATCCCGGTCAATCGTCACTATTGAAGTGACAGCACCGTCGGAAGTTGAACTGAGGGCTTCCGAAGCACGCGACAGATATGTGTCGCAATTCCTCAGTCCCCATGAAGTGAGGTCGAACACAAAGGCATACCTCTATCCCGAAGTCCACGCGGTGTTGAGCCGCATGGTGAAAGCCCTCGGCAAGAGCGGAGTGTCAATAGGCTCATACGCCTCCGAGATATTGCTCGACCATTTCGCCCACCACAGGTCGGTAATGCAGAGCGTTTTCGATAACGGTAAAGAGCCGCTGTTCTGATGGAGATGGTTCTTATAATCGCGTTGCTTGTCAGCAATGTGTGGCTAATAAGGAAAGTCCTCAATAAGCCGGATGCGCCGACACCGGAAAAACCGCAGGATACAGAAACGCCGCCCGCTCCTGAGCCGGAGGAACCTGCCGACATCGTGGGCACGAGTACGTTTGACATCCGCGAGTTTACTGACTCTGTGCGCGAGGCTGCAAAGGAAGCCGCCGTGGAAGCCGCGAAAGAGGCGATACCGCTTATCGTCAAGGAACTCGGAACACCTGCCGACGCCGGATTGCCTGAAGAAAGCGAACAGGCATATCCCAAGCAAGTGCCGAAGGAAGATTTCACAAAGGTGTTCTCAAATCTTTCCGCGAGTGAACTGACTGGAGAAACACCCCCTCCGGCTGAACCCAACGCCGACGGCATCGACTTCGAGGATATGCGCAAGACTATGGCGGTCATCAAAGACAAGCCGCATACTCCCGAAGATGAGAAAACCGCCCGGCATGTGCTTACCGAACTTGAAGGCACTGAACTTATCGAGTATGTCAAACTTGACCCTGTTGTGCGCAAACGCATACTCATGATTGAGTGCCGTCTGCCGGAAGTTGAGGAAGCGGAAGATTCAACCGCGACATCTTTGGAAGAACCTGCCGCCAATCCCCAGACCCGCAAGATTGTATTTCATGCCGACATCGACACAACCGATATTGACGCCATTGATTTCAATATCTTGCATTAACCCACCACTACCTATCCACAAATCAAATCCAGTTTATTTATGACTAAATTCCTCAGAACTCTCTACAACCGCATTGTGGCATGGATGAACCAGCCCCACCTCCGCCGCCCGATTGCCGCGATGCTTCTTCTCACCGCCGCTGTCCAGATGTGGGCCGCCGGCAACGGACTCGCCGGCATAAATGAGGCTACCTCTATGGTGACCAGCTACTTCGACCCCGGCACGAAACTGATTTACGCCATCGGCGCGGTCGTCGGACTTATCGGCGGTGTCAAGGTCTATGGCAAGTTCTCGTCCGGCGATCCAGACACCAGCAAGACTGCCGCTTCGTGGTTTGGAGCGTGCATCTTCCTGATTGTCGCTGCCACCATTCTCCGTTCATTCTTCCTCTAAGCGAATGGAATACAATATCAATAAGGGTATTGGCAGGACAGTTGAATACAAGGGGCTGAAAGCGCAATACCTGTTCATCTTCGCCGGTGGTCTGATAGCCGATTTCATAATCTTCGTGGTGATGTATATGTGCGGTCTGCCGCAATGGTTCTGCATCTCTTTCGGTGCTATCAGCGCGTCAATCCTTGTCTGGTACACATTCCACCTCAACGGCAAATACGGTCAGTACGGACTTATGAAACTGACCTCGGTAAAGTACCGCCCCCGCTACATCATCAACCGCCTGCGCATAAACCACTTAATCAAAGGAAGAAAATGATAAACACCCTCAAAGCAACGACCCTCGAAAGCAAACTGCCGTTGTTGGCGGTTGAACATGGTTGCATCATCTCAAAGGACGCGGATATTACCGTGGCCTTTGAGGTGGGCCTCCCGGAACTGTTCACGGTCACAAGTCAGGAGTATGAGGCTATGCACGCCGCCTGGTGCAAGGCGATAAAGGTGCTACCGCATTTCTCCGTGGTGCATAAGCAGGATTGGTTCATGGCCGAGAACTATAAGCCGGAGTTAAAGAAAGACGATTTGAGTTTTCTTGACCGCTCGTTTGAACGCCATTTCAATGAGCGTCCATATCTGGCTCACAAGTGCTACCTGTTCTTGACAAAGACAACAAAAGAGCGTATGCGCCAGCAGAGCAATTTCTCAACCCTCTGCCGTGGGCGTATCACACCGAAGGAGCTGAACCACGAGATGGTTGTCAAGTTCATGGAGTCGGTTGAGCAGTTCGAGCGCATAATCAACGACACCGGCTATATCAAGCTGCGCCGATTGTCAGACGATGAGATTGTCGGCACTGAAACTACCTCCGGCATTATCGAAAGATATATGTCGCTCTCTATGGGCGATGTCAACTGCCTTGAAGATATTGACCTGTCGGCAAAGGAGATGCGCATCGGCGACAAGATGCTATGCCTTCACACCCTCTCTGACACCGACGACCTTCCCGGCAAAGTCAGCACTGACAACCGATATGAGCGACTCTCAACGGATAGATCTGATTGCAGATTGAGCTTTGCATCTCCCGTCGGATTGCTGTTGCCGTGCAACCACATATACAACCAGTATGTGCTGATTGACGACCATGATGAGAATCTTGCCCGTTTTGAAAAGACGGCACGCAACATGAACTCACTCTCAAGGTACAGCCGTAGCAACGCTATCAACAAGGAGTGGATTGACCGCTATCTCAACGAGGCACATTCTTACAGCCTGACCTCGGTGCGCTGCCACTGCAACATTATGGCGTGGAGCGATGATGCCGAGAAACTGCGGCGAATCAAGAACGATGTCGGCGGACAGCTCGCCACAATGGGGTGTATGCCGAGGCACAACACCATCGACTGCCCGACACTGTTCTGGGCGGCGATGCCCGGCAACGAGGCTGATT
>OJOK01000951.1_pt1 | contig 14187 bp, 10 predicted proteins | sample 1598051 | NCBI WGS metagenome assembly OJOK01 (sample SAMN01915205, study PRJEB22387) | human gut metagenome | isolation source: stool | host: Homo sapiens | place: USA
GATATGATTGTGAAAAATATATAAAAACAGATAACTTATATTGTGAAAATATACGAATTGATGCAAAAACAGGATTTTTAAGTTAAAATATATTGACAAATAAGGCAAGAGAGATTATGATAAAACCATCATATGAAATGGGTTCCACAAAAGGACTAATAAAGCTTTTAACCACAGCAAAATAGCTGTGGTTAAAAAAGGAAATACATGGAACGGGTTTCATAAAAACGACATTTCCCGAACGAGATTAAGGAGATGTAACATCAACAACCAATACATTTTATCAGGAGGAAAGAAACATGAAAAAAAGAATGAGCGTAATTCTGGCACTCACAATGGCGGCAACTACAATGTTCAGTGCAGTACCGGCAATGGCAAAAGATGGTGATGTAGTAAACATTACAATCTGGAGCCCGACAGACAGAGAACAGGTAGAGACATGGTGGACAGAGAAGATTGCAGAGTGGAATGAAGCAAACCCGAATATCCAGGTCTCACGTGAAGCAATCGACCGTTCCGATTCCTACGCATATGATAACAAGATTGCTACAGCAGTAACATCCAATGACCTTCCGGATATCTTCTATGTAGACGGACCGCAGGTTTCCTACTATGCAGCAAACGGAATCAGCATTCCGCTGAGTGATTATTTTACAGAGGATGATCTTTCTGATTTTGTTCCTTCATCCATTGCCCAGAATACCTATGACGGACAGTTATATGCAATCGGAGCAACAGAATCTTCCGTAGCATTCTATTACAATAAAGATTACCTCAAAGAGTGCGGTGTTGATACAGATGACCTTGATTCCCGTACATTAGACAACCCGATCACATGGGATGAGATGGCAGAGATCGCTGAAAAGTGTACAACAGATAATTATGTGGGAACACACATTATCATGGATCATGGTGAAGGTCTTCCATATGCATTAGAGCCAATGTATATCTCTGAAGGAAAAGACTACATCAGCGAGGATGGTAAGGAAGCTGACGGATATGTAAACAGCGAAGAAGCAGTAAAAACAACTTCTTACCTTGCAGATCTTATTGCAAAAGGATATGCAAACATTGAGCCGATCACAGATGAGTTCTTAAACGGTGCATGTGCAACAATGCTTGGTGGTTCATGGGAAGTTGCAACTCTGGAAGCAAATGCAGATTTTGACTGGGGTGTAACATACTATCCGGTATCTGAAACAGGTACAGCAGTTTCTCCTTGTGGTGACTGGGCAGCAGCAGTAAGCAAGGACTGTGAGAATCCGGATGCAGCAGGCGAATTCCTTCAGTGGCTGATGAACAGCGAAAATGTAGCAACTTATGCAGATGCAATCGCAAAACCTGCAACACGTAACTCTGCTTATGATGAAGAAGCAATGGCTGATTACAAAGAAGGAGCACGTGCACTTATGGTTGAACAGCTGAACAACACAGCAGTTCCGCGTCCAAGAACACCTTCCTATGCAACATTCTCTTCTGCATATGCTGAAGCAATGACAAATATCCTCTCTGATGCAGCTACAAACGGAGAAGTTGATGATGATTATATCCAGTCTGAACTTGATACAGTAGCAGAAACATTCACAGAAGATTACGAAACATACTACGCTGAATAATCAGGATAGAAACCTGGCCGCATCGCTTCTGCGGTGCGGTGCGGCCGTTTTAAGTTTGTTAAAAGGGGGAAAGGATTATGGCTAAGACGAAGCTGACAGGCAGAAAACGTGACGAGAGAATCACTGCATATGCATTTACTGCTCCGGCAGTTATCCTTCTGATCGCATTTCTGGTTGTACCGATGATCTATACCGTTTACTATTCCGGATTTAAATATCAGATTATGAGACCGGATGCCATAAAGATGATTGGTATTGAAAACTATCAGAAACTGTTCCAGGATAAAAACTTCTGGATGGCTCTGAAAAATACTGTATATTTCACAGTAGTTGTTGTACCTGTACAGTGTATACTGGCACTTGGACTGGCGCTTCTGGTTTCAAAGAAATTCCGCGGAGTCGCAATATTCAGAACAATGTATTTTAGTCCACAGTTAACCTCCATGGTTGTTATCTCTGTTCTGTGGTCAGTACTTTACAATGCAAATCCAAACACTGGTCTTATTAATTCTCTGCTGGTATCACTGGGAATGGATCCTATTAATTTCCTGAGCAATGAGCATACAGCCATGAACTCCATTATCTTCATGTCTGCATGGCAGGGCGCAGGTTATCAGATGATGATTTTCCTGGCAGGTCTTCAGGGAATCCCGAGAGACCAGTACGAAGCAGCATCCGTAGACGGTGCTACAAAATTTAAACAGTTCCTTTATATCACTATTCCTGGGCTGAAGGGAACAATTAAATATGTAATCATGATCACTATGATCCAGGCAATGAAACTTTTTACACAGCCATATATCATGACACAGGGCGGACCAAAGAACTCCACCAAAACTCTGGTATATTACATTTATACACAGGGCTTCCAGAAAGGTAACTTTGGTTATGCCTGCTCAATCGCAACTGTATTCTTCGTTATTGTTGTGGCAATGTCACTGTTAATGAAGAAAGTAACTACTGCAACTGATTAAGGAGGACAGGAAAATGAAAAAATCATCAATGAAATTTTCTGCGGCTTTTTCCAAATTTATGTTTTATTTTGGAAATATTGTCATAGGTATTATCTTTGTTTCTCCTCTGATCTGGATGATTTCCGCGTCTCTGAAACCGGAATCTCAGATTTTTGCAAATATGAACTCACTGAAAACATTCTTTCCGGTATCGGCTTCTTTTAATAACTATGTAGAAGTATTTGCCAGAATGAATCTTCCACAGGTATTTAAGAACACCTTGCTTTACATTGCACTCATCCTGGTTCTTGATCTGCTTGTAAACTCCATGTGTGGTTATGCGCTTGCGAAATTTGAGTTCAAAGGAAAGGGCGCAATCATGAACCTGGTAGTAGCTCTGATGGTACTTCCGATGGAAGCAATCATGCTTCCGTTATATATTGAAATGTCACAGCTTGGCTGGGTAAATACACTTGTAGCACTGGTAATTCCTTTTGTAGCAAAATGTTTCTCCATCTATATGTTCCGTCAGTTTTTCTGTGATATTCCAGATGATCTGATCGAGGCGGCTGCAATTGATGGATGTCGTCCGGCAGGAACTTTCTTTAAGATTGTTATGCCAATTTCCAAGACTGTATATGCAACTGTATTTATCCTTGATTTCGTTGCTCACTGGAATGACTTTATGTGGCCATTCCTGGTTATGACCGGTGAAGACAAGCGTACGATCCAGCTTGCAGTTCAGTCCTTCTTCGGAACACAGCCTGTACATTACAGTGCAATCATGGCAGCACTGGTAATCTCTGCAATCCCAATGATCATCATGTTCATCTTCATGCAGAAATATTATGTAGAAGGTATTGCATCTTCCGGTATTAAAGGCTAAGTCAATATATAAAGCCCTACAATGCGCCTGGATGGCGTTTTGTAGGGCTTTTTTATGTTAGAAGAATTATGTCGCTGAAGCGACCCGTCGCAGGCGGAGAATCAAGTAGTCTCCTGATGTAATTGCGAATATTCGCCTGACGTATGAAAACACTTGGCTTTAAGATAAAATATGTCAAAATTTCTTATTGAAACTAAAAATAGGAATGTTATGATAATGAAGGAATTCTGTTGAAATTGATATTTGTATTTCAATGGAGATTCAATCAAATCAATAGCAAAGCAGATAATTTTATCAGCTGGAATTGTTATAGAAATATAGAGAATGGGAGTAAAGAGAAATGACCACATCTATGATAAAAGGGAATCCGCTGAAACTGATGCTGCAGTTTGCGCTTCCTTTATTATTAGGAAATTTGCTGCAACAGACTTATAATATTATTGACGCTGCGATCGTAGGACAGATCCTTGGCGCAAAAGCGCTGGCAAGTGTAGGAGCCAGCAGCAGTATTCAGTTTCTGGTACTGGGATTCTGCATGGGAAGCTGTACAGGCTTTGGTGTTCCTGTAGCTAAATATTTCGGTGCAGAGAAAATAGAAAAAATGCGGGATTATATCTTTAATGGAGCTGTATTATGTGCAGGAATCGCAGTGATCCTGACAGCATTATGCAGTGTTTTATGTCCTCAGATTCTGCATATTTTATCTGTACCAGAGGACATTTATGACAATGCATATAGTTATCTGCTAATCATTTTCCTGGGGATTCCCTTTACGATTTTATATAACTATCTGTCCAGTATTTTGAGGTCAGTGGGAGACAGCAGGACACCGTTTATATTTCTGGCGTTATCTGCTGTTCTGAACATTTTTCTGGATTTATTCTGTATCGTAGTGCTGAAACTTGGATGTGCCGGAGCTGCCATTGCAACCATTTCCGCACAGGCAATCAGTGGAATCTTGTGCCTTATTTTTATTATCCGCAAAATGAAACTTCTGTGGCTCAAGAAAGAAAACAGGACAATAAAAGGGGATGCAGTAAGGGAACTTCTGGCAATGGGAATGCCTACGGGACTTCAGTTCTCCATCACAGCTATCGGAAGTATGGTTATGCAGTCTGCGAACAACGGGCTTGGAAGTACATATGTATCAGCTTTTACTGCAGCAATGAAGATCAAGCAGTTTACCATGTGTCCATTTGATGCTATCGCAACCTCTGCTTCTGTATTCTGCAGCCAAAATCTTGGAGCAGGACAGTCTGACAGGATTAAGAAAGGATTGCGCTGTGGTATTACAGTGGGAGTAGGATATGGTATTGCGGCAGGAATTTTACTGATTTTTGCAGGGCGTACACTTTCTATGCTGTTTGTTGGAAAGAGTGCGGTGGCAGTTCTGGATGCCTCTGCCAAATACCTCAGATGTATGGGATTTTTCTACTGGAGTCTTGGTATTCTCAATGTCGCCCGTATGGTAACTCAAGGACTTGGATATTCAGGCAGAGCCGTTTTCTCCGGCGTAACAGAAATGATCGCCAGAACAGTTGTCTGTCTTGGATTTGTAGGAACTTTTGGCTTCACAGCCATCTGCTTCGCAGACCAGACTGCCTGGATCACAGCAACCTGCTATATTTTTCCGACATGCCTGTGGTGCATCCGAAAGTCTACAAAAATGCTTGCATCTATAGCAGTCCGAGTAAATAATGCATCATAATCCAGCCCATCAGAGTGTGAAATTCTGCGTCATATATCTTTGCCGTGCGTTAGAGCGTGTCTGCAGATATCTTCCTTGTTTTTCGCACTCTGCTGAACTGTCTTAAATGCATTATTTATTAGGACTGTTATAATAAAAGTATGACAAAATAAGAAAACAGCTATGCAAGAGCAGCAGATAAAAATATCTGTACTCTTCATAGCTGTTTTTATGTATGGTTTATATATGGTAAAGCTATTGACTATATGGATATCAGGTTAAAAGAGCTTCTGCTCAGATGCTTTTTTATCCGTAAATGGTCCTGCGACAGTTTTGACATCTCTGTGATTTCCAAAGAAATCCTGATTAAAGATAATCGGGCTTCCGTCAGGATTTTCGTATTTCTGCTCCGGTTCGAATGCCATACCAAGTGTTTCAGTTGAGATGATACCGTCGTTTTCTTCTTTGATGATATCATACAGGTTGGTCTTCAGATACCAGCCATCTTCTTTCTCTTCAACAGAGATATCTACAGTGTGTTCTGTATCTGTGACTGCATCTGTTTCTTTTTCCCATGCACGTGCTCCATTGAAATAGAGATTGCCGGATGCCCATACAGGAAGATGATCATAATAGCAGTTGCCTGTTGTCTCAGAACCCATTCCGCAGTAACCTTCGAACTGTCTGTTCCATTCATCAAAGGTTGGATATCCGTTAAATTTGAAAGTTCCTGTGATCACATTGCAGTCATCCCACATATTTCCATTGTTACCCATAAGATCAGCCAGATCCTGCATACAAGGACGGATTGGTTTCTGAACGAAGATGTTGTTGTAGAATCTGTCATCTCCATGAAGGATGGTCATAAATCCTGCAACCTGAGTTCCGTGTTTGGTGTGATATGGAGTATATCTCGGAGATGGAATATCAGGTGCACCGTTGTCTGTACCGATACCAACAGAAACGAAGCCGCCGCAGATCAGGTTATGTACAAGGGCAACACCCTGGGTTGCAATTTTCAGTGCACGGTCAGACAGCAGGATATTGTGGTCGATCAATGTCGGACCATGGGAAACCTCAACGAAGATATCTTCTCCTACGCTTGTGACAGCGTCATCCCCTGCCTCGAAGTCATTAGGAAGAGCATTGTCATGGAAGAGATTTCCTGTAACGCGGGTTCCCTGTGCCTGCCAGTCAAGCCACAGACCACGGGTGCAGTTGTGGATATGGTTGCGGCGGAAAATAACATCGATAGCAGCATGCATTTTGATACCGCCAATCTCTGCTCCTGCCAGATTCTGCTTGTTATTAATGTGGTGGATATGGTTGTCTTCAATAACAGAGAATACGCCTCCAAGATGTCCTACAATACCTGTCTGACCGCAGTCATGGATTTCACATCTGCGCACAATATGGGAACCGATGTGTTCTTTATCCCATCCTTCATAGGAAGCCTGGCAGATGCAGTCGCGTTCTGTCTGAGTTCCGTCTTTGTATTTCCACTTTAACCATTTGTTATCATTTTCAGGCTGCAGATATTTACCAAGAGAAATACCGCTGCATTTGGATTCATAGATTTCACAGTCTTCGATGATCCATCCTTTGGACCAGTGAGGACCGACCATTCCCTCCTGATAAGCGGTAGGGGGAGCCCACTGAGTAGCAGCCTGACTGATGCGGAAACCGGAGAGAGTGATATATCCGATTCCTTCACTTTCTGGATAGAAGCAGTTTCTTCTTACACTGATCTCAACATTTTCTTTATTGGGATCTTTTTCATGGAAGTTTGCATAAATAATTGTCTGATTATTGGCTTCATCCTGTTCAGCATACCATGTATATACAGAGAAATCAGGATCCCATGAGATAGTACTTTTTTGTGGATTTTTAACTTTATCCAGAGTGGTTACTTCATACATGGATTTTTCATTCAGATATACATCTCCTGTATGAGCAATAAATGTAGCGATAAACCAATCTCCGGATACCAGGGTAGTAAATGGGTTATAATCACCGAAGATTCCGTTCGGAATGACTGCTTTCCATACAGTGCCTTCTACATTTTCCCAGTCTTTGACAGCTTCACTTCCTGTAATGTGCGCCTGTCCTTTTATTGCAGAACGGTAGGTGATACGCTTGTCTGCCGTTCCAGCATGAATCGGATTAACAGCTTCACGGTATAATCCCGGTGCAACGATGACTTCATCTCCCGGAAGTGCCTTTGCAGCGGCCTCCTGAATAGTTTTGAATGGATTTTCTTTTGTTCCGTTTCCGGTCTGGATCACGGATGCATCAACGTAAATAATCATTATAAAAACCTCCCGGCCTTCTGGCCTGAATCCTTCTGTTTGCGGGCGAAATGCCCATAAGATATGTAATCTAGTGTAGCATGTAGATATGCAGCGAAACAATGGAATCCTGTGTCATTTTGTATGAATTTTGTGATGATTCATTACTGTTCACTGACAATGTCGGATTCTGATTTTTTTCTGACAGTTTTTTGCGATTTTCTAAGAAATATGATATAATATAACATTATATAATGTTTGCATATGGAAGGAGTCATCAATGAGTTTGGATAAAAAATCACAGTTACCATTATATGCTCAGTTAATGAAAGAGATAAAAGATCAGATTCGAAAGGGAACATATAAGGAGGGAGATCAGATTCCCACAGAAGGAGAATTATCCACTGCCTATCAGGTCAGCAGGATTACAGTACGCAGAACAATTGAAGAGTTATGCTCTCAGGGATTTCTTGTAAAAAGACAGGGAAAAGGAACTTTTGTGGAAATACCCAAAATATATCGTAAAATAGAAAATGATAACAACATGAGTTTTTCAGAAGCGTGTCGTTCAAATGGAAGAAAGCCGTCTTCACATATCATTTCCTGTCATATTACGGAAATGCAGGAATGGCAGCAGGATTTTTTTAAACCTGAACATACTAAGATATATCATATAGAACGAATTTTGTCAGCCGATAACTTGCCGATTATTTATGAACATATTTATATTCCAACCGATTTTCTGCCGGATTTTCAGGTGGAAAAGCTGGAAAATGGATCTCTTACACGTCTTCTCAGTAAAGAATATCATATGAAAGAATCTGAAAAAGCGAGAAGTACAGTAGAAGTCAGTACAGTTTCTCAACCAGTGTCAGGATACCTTAGAATGAATGAAGGAGAACCGGTTATGATTCTGGCAAGCTATATTAATAATGAAAAAGAAGAACCTTTATATATCAGTTATGAAATTATTGCTGGTTCACGTTACAAAATTTCTATATAAACAACGAAAATGTAATATTAATAGATGGTGAAGAACCGTTTAAACACGAAAGGTTATATTAAACAAAAAGAAGGATTTCAAATCTTGTTTTCAGCACAGAAATATACTTTGAAAATGAGAAACGGAAATCCTTTTTTTGTGTGTTATAGACAAAAAAATAAAGAATAAAATATCAAGAATTCACAAAGTTATGATTTGACCAAAAGATCATATTGTATTATGACGTTATATGATGATATAATACAAACCAAGAAAGGAGGACGTGATAAATGAAAAAAAGATTTTCAAAAGTGATTATTGCAAAACATCTTTTTGACGGTATAAATGAGAAAGATTACGAAGGATATCTGTGTTTAAGTGGAAATCATATTGTCGAAAAAAAAGCAGGAAAACCTGAAAAAGATATTTTGGATCAGGCACAGGAAGTTCTTAATTTCAGGGATGAACTGGTTATGCCGGGAATTACAGATACTCATACATTTTTTACCGGATATGCAATTTATCATGTAGGAGCAGATTTTTCGAAAGTGACAGATAATGAAGAGGGATGCTGTATTCTGAGAAAATATGAGCAGAAGAAACATCCGAAGGGAGCATTACTGGGTCATGGATGGAATCCGGAGATGTGGGACAGGCAGAACGGAGAAGAAATGCTGGAAGAGAAATTTCCAAATAAAGCGGTGATCATTTTTTCGGCAGATCGTTCCTGTTGTATTATGAATCAGAAAGCCAGAAATATTTATCAGTTTTCGGCAGAAACATGTTATCCGGAAAGCTATTACCGCATCATGAGAGAATATCTGAATGACCGGGAATTTATTAAAAAGGAATTTTCAGATTATACGAAAATGATGAATTCCAGAGGGGTAACTACTGTAAAGGAAATGGGATTTGATGACTTTTATGGATTTACAGATTATCTTAAGGAACTGGAAGATTCTGATGATCTTAATCTGAGAACCTTCTTTATGTCACAGCCTGTAGGTGAAGGAATGAATCTTGTTTATGCCCGCAGAATGAGAGAGCAGTTTACAGGAAATAAGATTCGTTTCAGTGGTTTTAACCGGATGACTGATGGTACGATTGCTTCTTATAAGGGTGATTTAAAAGAGCCATATGAAAATCAGGATTTCTGCTGTAAAGATCCGGTTCCATATGAAGAAATTGAAAAAGACGTTCTTGCAGCAGATGCAGAAGATTTCAGATGGTCTTTACATGCACAGGGAGATGGTGCAGTAGGAAAAATTACAGAAATTTATCAGAAATGCAAGAAGGTTCAGGGAAAGCTGAAAAACAGACATGCAATTACAGATATGGAGTTTACAGATCCAAAAGATCTGAAAATCCTTGGTCGGATTGGGGTAACAGCAGAATTATATTTTCAGATTATGTCACTGGATCCGGCAGATGTGCTGATTAATAATATTAAACAGACGATAGGTGCAGAGCGTGGAAAATATTACTGGAACCGCCGTAAAATGCAAGACAGTGGAATGAATTTAAGTGGTGCCACAGATTTACCGTTACTGCTTACCAGTATACCGGAATCTATCTATTATTCCTGTGGAGGATACATGGATGGACGTGCTGAGGCATTTCAATCGGAAAATACTCTTACTGTACCGGAACTTCTGAAAGCATGGACAATCGGTGGACAGAAAAATCTGGGTATGGAAGAAGTGCTTGGAACGTTAGAAGAAGGGAAACTGGCAGATATTACTGTGTTTGACAGAAATTTACTTGAAATTGATCCGGTAGATGCCAAGGATGCAAGGGTTGTAATGACAATCATGGACGGAAGAACCGTTTTTACAGAAAAAAGTCAGACAGAAAAAAATTGATCTGACAGAAAACAATAAGAAAAGGGGAAGGTAAAATGGAAGAAAAGAAAAAATTCAAACTTCATATGCCACATGTGCTCACATTGATTTTTTTTCTGATCATTGTAGTGGCAATACTTACATGGATTCTTCCAAGTGGTGAGTTTGAACGAAAGGTAGTGGAAACTTCTGCAGGAGAAAGAAGTGTAGCAGTAGCAGGAACTTATCATTCGGTAGATAAAGTTCTTGAAGATGGAACAAATTTAAGACAGGGAATTGCTCAGGTACTTATGGCACCTGGAAAAGGAATTCAACAGATGGTAGAGGTTCTTGCATTTGTCTTTATTATCGGCGGTGTATTTCAGATTATGGCCAAGACTAATGCACTGAATATGGGAATTCAGAAGATTGTGAAAAAACTTGGAGCAAAAGAAATTCTGATCATACCGATTCTAATGGTTCTTTTTGGATTAGGTGGAAGTACCTTTGGAATGTCAGATGAGTTGATTCCATTTTATTTGTTGATCATGCCAATTATGTTTGCAATGGGATATGATTCCATGACTACTTTTATGACAGTCTGCTTATCTGCAACAGTTGGTTATGCTGCATCTACAGTAAATCCGTTTTGTGTATTGATTGCACAGGGCATTGCCGGGATTCAGGGAAATCCACAGCTGGTATTTAGAATGCTCCAGTTTGCGATTATGATGGCTTTGGTTATTGCTTTTGTAACCTGGAGAGCATTTAAGATTAAGAAAAATCCTGAAAAGTCTATTACGTATCAGGATGATCTGATCAAGAAAAAAGAAATGAATACGGATATTGATTTTAATCAGGAAATGACAATTCGTCAGAAGTTGGTGCTCCTCACTTTTGTGATCGGAATGGTCATAGTGGTAGTAGGACTTGTAAAAAATGGCTGGTATATGAATGAATTATCCATGTGCTTTCTGGGAATGGGAATCCTCATGGGAATCTTTGGTGGTATGAATGAAACAGAAATAGCAGAAGAGTTTATCAATGGTGTAAAGGATATTGCATTTGCAGCTATGGTAATTGGCTTTTGCAGTGGAATCATGGTAATTGCGCAGGATGGGATGATTATTGATACTATTTTAAATGCATTAAGTGGACTGGTAGAAAAATCCAATAATGTTGTTTTCTCAGCAGTGATGTATGTGGTTCAGTCTTTATTGACATTGTTAGTACCGTCCTCCTCAGGACTGGCAGCATTATCTATGCCAATCATGGCACCTTTATGTGACCTTCATGGTGTAAATCCGGAAGCGGCAGTTACAGCTTTACAGTATGGAAATCAGTTGACAAATCTTATGAGTCCGGTAGCAGGAACAACAGTAGCAGGGCTTGCAATCTGCAAGATTTCATTTGGACAATGGTGGAAAACTATCTGGAAAATGTTTTTGATCATGGCGGTTATAGCAATTGTATTCTGTACAATTTCAGCAGGATTATAGAAAACTATAAAATAAAAAATATAAATAAAAGGAGATTATTAAAATGAACAGACCAGAAGAATTAATCAAAAAAATCTATGAAGAGCAGGGACAGATTAATGATGTATTTTTTACAGCATGTGGAGGTTCTTTAGTAGATCTTTATCCAGGATTCTATTTTATCAATGCAGAATCAGAAACTATGCATTCTCATTGGCTTACAGCAAAAGAGTTGATTGTATCCCCATCCAAATTTCTGAAAAAGGGAGCACTTGTAATTCTTTGCTCTCATGGTGGTAATACAAATGAAACTGTAAATGCAGCGAAACTTGCCAAAGAACGTGGTGCAGCAGTGATTACTATGACACATAATCCAAATTCTATCTGTGCACAGGAAGATATGAATCCAGTCGTATATAGCTGGGAAGATGATACAAATGAAAAAGAAAGACCACAGGGAATTGTAATGCGTGTTCTTAATGAACTGATGAAGTTACAGGAGCCATCTTATACAAAATATGAAGCTGTACTGGATGGACTTGAAAAAGCTGACGGTATTGTCCGTGCAGCAGTAAAGAAAGTACAGAACCGTACATGGGTATTTGCTGAGAAATATTTTGAAGAGCCGTTCCTTTATATTATGGGCTCTGGTGCTTCTTATTCACAGGCATATGGTTTCTCTATCTGTTCTCTTCAGGAAATGCAGTGGATGGATTGCTGCTATCTGCATTCCGGCGAATATTTCCATGGACCATTCGAGTGCACAGATGAAGACCATCTCTACATTCTTCTTATGGGAACAGGTGCAGCCAGAGTTATGGATGAACGAGCACTTACTTTCCTGAAAAAATATGGAAAGAAATATGAAGTAATTGATGCTAAGGAACTGGGAATTGATGCAATTGACGAAAGCGTAAATGAATATTTCTGCCCAATGGTATTCTATGCAATGTCAGTAGCATATCGTACAGGTTTACAGGACAAGAGAAGACATCCTCTTGATATGAGAAGATACATGGGTGTTGTAGAATATTAATATTCTTTCGTAACAAGTCTGGCAGATATGAATCTGCCAGATAAAAAAGGAGAAGAAAAATGGTAAAGTATAATACAAAAGTATTGGGATTTGGTGATAATGTAGTTGATCTGTATGAACATTCTCATATGATGTATCCAGGCGGGAATTGTGTAAATCTGTGTGCATATTCCAAAATGTTTGGTGTAGAGAGAGCTGCATATATGGGATATTTTGGAAGTGATGACATTGCAGAATTTGTAATTTCAGTATTAAATGAACTTGGAATTGAAACTGTAAAGTGCAAACAGTTGGTAGGAGAAAACGGATGGTCTAAATGTACACTTCGTGATGGAGACCGTATATTTGGGGATTATAATGAAGGTGGAGTAAGAGGAAAGACTCCGTATATTCTTGACCGTTTTGACCTTGAATATATGAAAGAATTTGATTTTGGGCATACGGGAAATTATTGCTATACAGAATCACAGCTGAAAGTTATGAAAGAGGCTGGTATAAAAATTTCCTTCGATTTTTCTGATGACTCTTCCAAAGAATATTATGAAAAATATGCACCATACATTACATATGCATTTTGTTCCTTTGACGGAGATGATGAAGCAGCAAAAGAACATCTGAAATTTATTCATTCCCTGGGACCGGAGCTGGTATCTCTTACCAGAGGTTCTAAAGGCTGCATTATGTATGATGGTGAACAGTTTTATACACAGCCGGCAACACTTATTGACAATGTGGTAGATACAATGGGTGCCGGAGATTCTTTTCTGACCTCTTTTATGGATTGTTATATTGATCAGCTGAAAAGAGGAACTGACAGACAGGAAGCAATCCGTACTTCTTTAAAAGAAGCTTCTAAATTTGCAGCACATGTATGTACACTCAATGGTGCTTTTGGATACGGAAAACCATACGAGGATTAGAAATATAATATATAGAGTGAATGACAAAGAGGAGAAAATATATGCTGTACCATGGAAATGCAATGGATTACATATATGAGACTCCTGATATCCTGCAATACATATTGGAAAATAAGAAGGAAATTCTTGAGGACAGCAACAGAGCGCTGAAAGATAAGAAAATATCAGAAATTTACCTGACAGGTTCAGGATCTTCTTATAATGCAGCAGTAGCTGTAGCCGATTTTGCAAAGAAATTACTGGGTATACGGGTTACACCTGTATACCCAGTAATGCTTATAGAGGATTATGAATTTATTTCAAAAAGCGCAGTGGTAACAGGAATTTCACAACAAGGAACCAGTGCAGCAGTCATAAAGGCACTGGACGATGTTAGAGAGCGCGGTATTGCCACAATTTCAATGACCGGTGAATATGATACGGAAATTACCAGACATGCAGATGCTAACATATATATTGAATGTGGTTATGAAGATGCTGGTGCAACAACCAAAGGTTTTACGGCAACAGTATTGACTTTG
>OJOK01000955.1_pt1 | contig 14141 bp, 9 predicted proteins | sample 1598051 | NCBI WGS metagenome assembly OJOK01 (sample SAMN01915205, study PRJEB22387) | human gut metagenome | isolation source: stool | host: Homo sapiens | place: USA
GGGCGTGATCGGTGCGGATCAGAAAAGGGACGGCTACATGGAGGGAAACGGCTATCTGGTGAGCTGGTGTATCGGCCACCTTGTTTCCCTTGCCGACGCCGGAGCCTATGACGAGCGTTTCAAGAAGTGGCGCTATGACGACCTGCCGATTTTGCCACAGGAATGGCAGTACATCATCCCTGCCGAGAAGAAAGGCCAGTTTGCCGTGCTGCGCTCTCTGATGGAGCGCCCCGACGTGACGGGGCTTGTGTGCGCCACCGACGCCGGGCGCGAGGGTGAGCTGATTTTCCGTTTTGTCTACCAGATGGCGGGCTGCAAAAAGCCGTTCAAGCGCCTTTGGATTTCCAGCATGGAGGACGCCGCGATCCGCGAGGGCTTTGCCCACCTGAAACCGGGGGCCGACTACGACGACCTGTATCAATCGGCCCTGTGCCGGGCGCAGGCCGATTGGCTGGTGGGGATCAACGCCACCCGGCTTTTCTCCATTCTCTATCACAAGACCCTGACCGTGGGCCGTGTCCAGACGCCTACCCTCAATATGCTGGTTGACCGGGAGGCTAAAATCAGCAATTTCAAGAAAGAGAAATACCACGTTGTCCATATCGCGGCGGGCGGCATGGAGGCGGCCAGCGACCGCTTTATGAACCCCGACGACGCCGACGCCACCAAGACGGCCTGTGCAGGAGCGCAGGCCGTTTGTGTATCGGTGAAGCGTGAGAAAAAGACGGAGCAGCCGCCCCGTCTTTACGATCTCACCACCTTGCAGCGGGAGGCCAACCGCCTGTTTGGATTTACCGCCAAGCAGACCCTTGATTATGCCCAACAGCTCTATGAAAAGAAGCTGCTGACCTATCCCCGCACCGACAGTCAGTATCTTACCGACGATATGCAGCCCACGGCGGAAAGCATCGTGTCCGGCCTGTGGCCGCTGCTTTCCTTTGCAGCGGGGCTGGACATTGCCCCGCAGTTTGGCCGGGTACTGAACAGCAAAAAGGTGTCCGACCACCACGCCATTATCCCCACGATGGAGTTTGTGCAGAAAGGCTTTGACGGGCTGACCGAGGGCGAAAAGAAACTGCTGTCCCTTGTGTGCTGCAAGCTGCTGTGTGCCGTGGCCGCGCCCCATGTGTATGAGGCCGTCACTGCCACATTCACCTGCGCCGGGAACGAGTTCACCGCCAAGGGAAAAACCATTCTCACCCCCGGCTGGAAAGAGATTGAGCGACGCTTCAAGGCGTCGTTCAAGACCGACGCGGACGAGGACGCGCCGGAGCTGGCAAGGGAGCTGCCGGAGATCACCGAGGGCCAGACCTTTGACCCGGTGGAGGCCAGTATCACCGAGCATTTCACCACGCCGCCCAAGCCCTACACCGAAGATACGCTTTTGTCCGCTATGGAACGTGCCGGGGCCGAGGATATGCCGGAGGACGCCGAGCGCCAAGGTTTGGGAACCCCATCAACCCGCGCTTCCATTCTGGAAAAGCTGGTGCAGATGGGATTTGTGGAACGCAAAGGCAAACAGCTACTTCCCACCAAGGACGGCCACAACCTTGTGTGCGTCCTGCCGGATGTGCTGACTTCTCCCCAGCTCACGGCGGAATGGGAAACCAAGCTGACGGCCATTGCCAAGGGCGAGGCCGACCCGGAGGGCTTCATAGTGGGCATTGAGGAAATGACCCGGAGCCTGATTTCCCGATATTCGCAGATCAGCGAGGACGCGCAGAAGTTGTTTCAGGCCGAGCGTGTTGTTATCGGCAAGTGTCCCCGCTGCGGCGAAGCCGTCTACGAGGGCAAGAAAAACTATTACTGCGGAAACCGGGCCTGCCAGTTTGTCATGTGGAAGAATGACCGATTTTTTGAGGAACGGGGCAAGACATTCACCCCGAAGATCGCCGCCGCGCTGCTCAAAGACGGAAAGGCAAAGGTAAAGGGCCTGCGCTCCATGAAAACCGGCAAAACCTACGACGGGACGGTGCTTTTGGCCGATACCGGCGGGAAGTACGTCAACTACCGCGTGGAGAAAAAGAGCTGACGGAGTAACGTAGCAAGCATAGGAAGTGTAGCCACACTTCCTATAAATCCCTGACCCGGCCACCCTGCCGGGCCGGGGATTTTGCTTGTTGGGGAAAGCCCCAAACCCCTATGAATATGAAAGGAGTGAACCCATGAGCGAAGTGTTTTCTATCCTGCTTCATAACCGACAGCGTTATGAGCAAGGCAAAGAGGGCCTTTGGTTTTCTTTGCCGACCACAACCGAAAAGCTGCAAGAAGCCCTGCGGGAAATCGGGATCAGTGCCGACAATCCGCAGGACTTTTTCTTGTACGACTACCGAAGCCCGCAGGAGCGTCCCATTAAGCTTCCCAGCGATCTGGTGCTGTCCGCCGATGTGGACGAGCTGAACTTCCTTGCCGCGAGGCTGGAAAAGCTGGACGCCGCCGAGCTTGCGGAGCTGAACGCTGCCCTGACAAGCCCGCAGAGCGACTTCCGCAGTATCGGCCAGATCATCGACTATCCCGACAACGTGGACTACTATGTGCATCTGCCGGATGTCACCGGCACGGGCCAGTTGGGTGACTACTACCTGAACCGTTCCGGCATGGTGGATATGCCGGAGGAATGGAAAGCGGGAATTTTCCTGCCCCGTTTCGGCCTGCATATTGCCAATACGGAGCATGGTGTTTTCACCGATTATGGCTATCTGGTGAAAAGCGGCGACGAGTGGCAGCGCGTCCATGAGGGCCAGCCGGTGCCGGAGGAATACCGGGTGATGGCCTACCCCGCGCCGGAAATTCTGCGGGACGAGGCCCCGGCCCGGACGGTGCAGCCGGAGGCAGCGCCCACCGCCGAAGCTGCGGCCCCGCCGCCCGTCGTCCCTATCATTCTCAACAGCCAGAACAGCGCCGACCGCATGAAAGAGATCACCGACCGGCTGGAAACCGGCATACAGGAGCTTTTCGAGAGTGAACGCTACAAAGCCTATCTCACCTCTATGGCGAAGTTCCACAGTTACAGTTTCAACAATACGCTGCTGATCGCCATGCAGGGCGGCCAGCTTGTGGCAGGCTACAACAAGTGGCGGGACGATTTTCACCGCAATGTGAAACGGGGCGAGAAAGGCATCAAGATTTTGGCCCCCGCCCCCTATAAGGTGAAAAAGGAAGTGCCGAAGCTGGACGAACAGGGCAAGCCGGTCATGGACAAAGACGGCAAGCCTCTGACCGAAGTACAGGAAACACAAGTTCCGGCGTTCAAGATCGTGTCTGTCTTTGACGTGAGCCAGACCGAGGGCGAACCCTTGCCCTCTATCGGTGTGGACGAGCTGGCCGGGAATGTGGAGCAATACGAGGACTTCTTCAAGGCGCTGGAACAGACTTCCCCCGTGCCGATGGCCTTTGAGGACATCCCCGGTGGTTCTCACGGCTACTACCACCTGACGGAAAAGCGGATCGCCATACAGGAGAACATGAGTGAGCTGCAAACTTTGAAAACGGCCATCCATGAGATTGCCCATGCCAAGCTCCACGCCATTGACCCGGAGGCCCCTGTGACCGAGCAGGCCGACCGGCCCGACAGCCGCACCCGCGAGGTGCAGGCCGAGAGCGTGGCCTATGCCGTCTGCCAGCACTACGGGCTGGACACGTCCGACTATTCCTTTGGGTATGTGGCCGGTTGGAGTTCCGGCAAAGACCTGAAAGAGCTGCGGGCATCCCTTGAAACCATCCGGGCCACCGCCCATGAGCTGATTACCGCCATCGACGGCCACCTTGCCGAGCTTCAGCAACAGCGGCAGGCACAGCAGGCCGTGGAACAGGCCGCCGAGCAGCCTGCCCCCGACAGTGTGTTTTCCAAGCTGACCCCGGAACAGCAGCAGGAAATGACCGACAGTGTGAAAGCCATGCTGCAAACCCTGATTGACGCCGATGTGAAATCCACCGGCGAGGTGACACAAGGCACGTTGGACGCTATTCAGACACAGGGCTTTGTCCTTTCCGGCGACGGGACGCTGCAACGGGCCGAGGCCCAAGAAGCTGCCTACCGTCTGGAAAGCGGCAATATTCTCTTTATCCAGACCAGCGAAAACGGCTTTGACTATACCGTGTACGGCCCTGACTACAAAGAGATCGACGGCGGACAGTTGGACAATACGGAGTATTCTTTGTCGGAGGCCCGCGACGAAATTCTTTCCGGGATAGCACCGCAGGGCCATGTAACGGAAACCATCACCGGCGACGCACTGGAAGATTTTCAGGAGGCCGCAGAACAAGCCAATGCTATTTCCGTACAGCCGGAGCCGCAGCCGTGGAATGGGATTGACGGCCTCTTGAACAACAAGCCCATTATGCCGGAGGCCACCCCCACAGAACGGGCCAACGCTCTGATCGACTGGGCCGAGCGTGACGGTCAGCGCATGGGCAACGAGGAACGCCGGTTGATCGTGGAGTACGCCGAGGCTGTGGGCGATACGGACAAGGTGATCGAGCTTATCAACCGTCTGTGCGAACAGGGCTATGAAATGCAGCACGGCCACATGGATGATTTTGTGAGAAGCCAGATTGAAAGTGAGATTGCCGTTGCCAAGGCGGAACAGCAAACCGCCCTTGATCCGGCAGCGGAGCCGGTTGTCACGATTATTTGGAGTGAAAGCCCCCACCTGAAAGACGGCCAGCAAATGCCGCTGCATGAGGCCGACGCCATTTTCAAAGAGCTGGACAGCGCCAAACGCTATGAACGAGAGCAGCCCGACTACAAGGGAAGCTGGTACGACAAAACCAAGTTCCGCATTGATTTCACCTTTCAGAGCCAGCCGGACAACTACGAGGGACGGCAGGACTTTGGCGACGGCGACGGTTCTCTGATCGAGCATATCCGTGGTTATCACGAATACTACTACTACGCACAGGACGAGAGCTGGAAAAACCATGTTCTGAAACATGATGGGCCGGAAGCATGGGAGGCGGACAAGGCCCAGCGGGATATGCTGCTGCATGAGTTTGTTCCGTATATGTCGCTTCACTGTAATCTGGCCGCTATGGAGCATGAGGCCCGTCGTCCTCTGCAATCCGGGGAAACCCTAACGCCGGAACAGACAGCCTATTTCAAAGCGGTTCTGGACTATGTGAAAGAGTGCCGTCCGCTTCTCAATCAGGGCCAGTATCAGTTGCCGGAGCCGCCGAAACTGACCGACTTCGACCAGAGCTTGCAGGACTACAAAGCGCAGGTGGAGGCGGAAATTGCACAGGAGGCCGCCGATGCCGGTATGACCGTGGAGGAATATGCGGCGGCTGGCTATGAGGCTCCGGCCCAGCCGCAGGAAGCCCCGGAACCGCCGACGAAAGAGCCTGCGGCATCCGACTACTACTATTCCATCAATGAGGGCGCGGCCCGCCGTGCCAAGGAAATGAACAGCTTTTCCGATTACAAGCCCGGCAGCGCCACAGCCGAGTACCGGCATTATGTGGATGGAGCCTTTGCACTGGCACAGGAACAGAAAAAGCGCGTCGATCCCATGTACCATGAGAAGATCGACAGCCTGCTTGATACCTATGCCCGGAAGCTGGCTGCCAATATGAACCACGGCTATGAGATTGACGCCCGTGTTCCATCCATTTTGATTGCCGGTGGTTCCAATTTCCCGGTACGCAAGAAAGAAAAACAGAACGCGGCCCGCGACAGCAATATGCAGGAATGGCAGTACATCCAAGGGCTGCTTGATAAAATCCGCAGCACCGGCATGGGCGGCATCCGGCAAGACGACCCGCAGGCCATTCCCAAGCTGCAAAAGAAGCTGGCCGGTCTGGAAAAGGCGCAGGAAACCATGAAAGCGGTCAATGCCTATTACCGCAAACACGGTACGCTGGACGGCTGCCCGCACCTTTCTCCTGAAAACCTTGAAAACCTGAAAGCAGATATGGCGTCCGGCTGGCACTATGAAAAGAAGCCGTTTCAGAGCTGGGAGCTGTCCAACAACAATGCGGAAATCCGCCGTGTCCGGCAGCGGATCGAAAGCCTGACCCGCGCAAATGAAGTAGCCTATGTGGGCTGGGAATTTGACGGCGGCCATGTGGAGGCCAACCGGGAACAGGGCCGCTTGCAGGTGTTCTTTGACGGCAAGCCGGAGGCGGACGCCCGCCAGCAGTTGAAAGAACACGGTTTCCGCTGGGCGCCGAGTGTGGGCGCATGGCAGCGGCTTTTGAACGACAATGCCTACTATGCGTCGGACAGGATCGCTTGTATTCAGCCCCTTTCCGGCATCAAGCCCACGGAGCTGCAACGCAACAGCAACCGGAAACAGCAGGCGCAGGCGGCACAGGAACAGGCCGAGCCGGACTACTTCTACCGGGTACACGCTAACCCCCGCAGCGACAGCCGGGAAAACCTGTATATACTGCAAGCCTATATCCCGCAGGATAACGGCAGGGCCAAAATCGGGGATGTTCTCTATGTCGGGACGCCGGAACGGTGCCGGGAGCTGATGGATCAGCTCAATACCGGGGAGCTGACGCAGGAGGCCGTCAAGGAGCTGTATGCCAAGGAACAGGAGCAGCCGACACAGGAACCTACCCCGGAACAGGAACCGGCACCAGAGCAGGAGCCGGAAATCGCCCCGGCGCAGGAAGTTACTTCCGACGCCGAGCCGCAGGCGGCTCCCGCCGAAACCCTGACAGAGTTGCAGGAAAAGGCGCTGGAAATCGCTGACCGATACAAAGACCTGCCCTTGCAGGCCAAAATTGATGTGATCGCGCAGGCGTTTGGCTGCAAGACCGGCGAAATCCATACGTCCCCCTGTACCGGCAAATGGCGCGGCACCAGCGATATGACGATCCGTTTTGACAACGGCGCGTCCCTGTTTATCGGCAACCACCTGACGCCGAAAGCCAAAACGGTTAAGGTGCAGACGGAATGTGTCAACCGTACTTTGGTGCAGTACAACCCGGAGATCGTCAAGGCCACCAAGGAAGCGGCCCTGCCCGCGCTGTTGCAGCGGGAAGCCAAGGACAACGAGATCGCGGCCCAAAAGGGCTTGAAGCCCTACACGCTGCTCAATGTGGAGTTCAACGAGGGAGCCGACGAAAAGACCGGCGGTTATATTGGCTGGTACTATGTGACGCTGGCCGTGGACGGCAAAATCTGTACCCATCTGGAAACAGGATTGAACCATGATATTGCCAGCGGCAAGGTGAGCGACACCCCAACACGGGCTGACTACTACCCAGCAGGAGCCTTGAAAGAGGCCGATGTGGACTACGTTTTCAATAACGTGGGCTTTTCTTCTGATTCCACCCTCTATACGGTGCCGCTGCGGGACGATGTGCGGGAACGTGCCGAAAAGACACTGGCCGAGCGCAGCGCCGCCGCGCCGGAGGCAAGCCGGGAATGGGGCTTTTACATCATTCCCGATCTGAAAACATGGGCCACCAATGCCGAGCAGCAGACCCCGATAGAGCATTTCGCTACCTTTGAGGAAGCCAAGGCCCGGTTCGACGAGCTGCGGAGCCAGCCCTATAACAGCGAGGCCAAGGATTTGAACACCGATGGCCGACCCTATGCCCATCTGACGCTGGGCATGGAAAGCAAGGACGGCATGAGCGCCGCCGATATTCTTCATGTACGGGCGGGCCAGAATTATCTTGTGGAGGACTTCACTCGCATGGAACGGTTGCGGAGTGATCCCGTGGTACTGGAAAGCCTCTCCCGTGTGGCACAGGAAATCGGCTTTGACCGGGTGCGGCCCTATGTGATGGAGAATGGCAGCTATAAGGCTATGCCGGATATGCCGTTCACCCAATGGGAAAACCCGTATTTCACCGTCGATCCCCCGGCACAGGGCGACACCTTTACCATCTACCAGCTCAAAGGCGGGCCGGAAACGCGGGACTATCGCTTTGAGGCTTACGAGCGTTTGCAGGAAGCGGGGCTGGCCGTTGACCGGCAGAATTACGATCTGGTTTACACGGCACCGCTGGACGGCAAAACCACGCTGGAGGACATCTACCGTACATTCAACCTTGACCGTCCCGCCGACTTCACCGGCCACAGTCTTTCCGTTTCCGACGTTGTGGTGCTGACCCGCAGCGGAAAGGAGGAAGCCCATTACTGTGACAGCTTCGGCTTTACGCCGATGCCGGAGTTCTTCTTGCAGCGGGAAAAACAGCTTACGCCACGGGAATTGCTTACCGGCGAGAGCATCCAGACCCCAAGGGGCAGTTTCCTTGTAACCGACATGAGCCGGGAGCAGTTGGAGGCCGCAGGCTATGGTTTCCACCACCAATCCGAGGACGGCAAGTATCTTATCATGGGCAACGGCACAGACGCCTTTGCCATCCCCGCCCAGCAGGAAAGCCCCATCAAGGCCGCTGAAATGACGACCGAGCAGAACTACAACATGATTGACGGCGTTCTGAACAATGCCCCGACCATGAGTGAGCTGGAAGCCAAGGCCAAAGCTGGGGAACAGATTTCCTTGTTTGACGTGGCCGAGGCAGCCAAGGCAGAGGCCCAAAAGCCCAAGCAGCCCCAGCGCCCGGCGCAGAAACAGAAAAAGCCGTCCATCCGGGCGCAGCTCAAAGCCGCCAAGGAGGAACAGCAGAAGAAACCGCCGCAGCGGGAAAAAGCACAGGAATTGGAGGTGTGACACCATGAACAGGTTTGAGAATGTGGATGTTCTGGCCGCGCTGGAACAGCTCATGCGGCAGAACACCGCCTTTTATCGCAACGATTTTGAGATCGACAAAGAGATCATCGGGCGGGCCGCTGCCAGCGACAAGGCCGAGGACAAGACGCTTTTGTGGATGTCCCGCCCGTCCGGGACGTACTGTTTCCGGGAAAGTGATGTGTACCTGCAAGGCACTCCGCAGCACAACACATGGAAGTTTTACGGTGAGCAGACCCGTGACCGGGTGCTGGCCTACGCCGTGGAGCTAACCGGCAAGGTGCGGGGCGTCATTCGCGGCAATCTCTATGAGCTGGACTATCCCCAGCACTTCCGGCACGTCGCAGCCGAGGCGGTACAGGCCGACAACATCATCCTGCACTATGAAAAGGGCGGCCGGGAGCAGCCCGCCGGTTTGTACTTCGACGGGCGGCCCGATCCCAAGCTGGGGGCGTTCCTGCTGTATGAGGCCAAGCCCAATGAGCCGGAACACCTGCGGGAGCTGTTGCGGCAGGAACAGAAAGGCCGGGCGCAGCTTGCGCCCGGCGACTTCAAAGCCCACGTCACGGCGCTGCATGACGGCATGATTTTGGCCGAGGCGCAGCGGATCGTGGCCGGGCTGAAAGATCTGTCCGCCCCCAACAGCCCCAACAAGACGCATTTCATGGTGGAGCTGTCCCCGTATTTCGTTCAGATCGCGTCCAGCAAGGACACCGACCGGCTGTTTTCCATGCTGCCCTATAAGTCCCTGTGCTTTACCGGCATGAAAGACCGGCACGGCCTGTATGCGGTGATCGGCAAGGACGAGAACCGGGACAAGGAAGTGCGGCGGCCCCGCGCTTCCATCCGCAGGCAGCTATCCGAAACCAAACAGGCCCAAGCCCCGAAAAAGGCCCCGGCCAGAACCAAGAAAAACGAATTGGAGGTATGACAATGCAGTTTACCGTGGAAGAAGAAAACCTGATCTGTATGTATCACAAGAGTGACCGGCGTAGGACGGCGGCCAACATCCGGGCCGCCCTGCCGGACATGGACGAGGACATGGCGGCGCTGGCCCGCCAGACTGCCGACAAGCTGGACGCCATGAACGACGCCGACTTTGAAACGCGGCAGTTCCATTTCACGGACGAGTGATCCAAGCATAAACAAAGCGCCGGGCGCGGGGGCTGTATGCCTCTGCGTCCGGCGCTTTTTTCTTATGCCTGTCCCATCGGGAAGTGTGGCAGTTCTTCCAGTAGCTTCAAAATCAAGTGCTGCTTCATATCTTCGTCAACGGCCAGCTCGTCGATCATGGGGGTGTAGTGCTCAATCACCTTTTGTTTGGCCCACTTCTCACCGGCGACGGCGGCCTTGATGGTAGCTGTGTCCAGTAACATTTCCTGTTCGGCCATCGTGTCAACTCCTGTCGTTTTTTGTCTTATTCCAGCATACCACAGAACCGGCGGGAAAACCAGCGCCGGAAAGATTTTCCTACGCATTTCAAAGCCCGTTCCGGCGGGTATTTGATAAATCATTCTGCCACCCCATCGACCACCGCCGAAAAACCTTGATTTCCGTGGGCTTTTTGCCCCCTAAATGCGTAGACAGGAGGGGCTTTTGCTGGCTTTTGGTTTCATATTTCCAGTGTACCCAGCAATAGAAATGTGTTCTTCTAACATCTAATAATTCATATTTTACGTCTTGTATTCTCTCCTGAAAGGAAATATAATTAAATCTATTAGAGATAAAAAGTGTAGTGCAATGCTGACATAAGGCAGGTGAACATAGAACAACATGAAAATTTTGATTGTTGAGGATGATTTAGAGATCAGCAAATTGCTGGCTGATTTTTTACAGGGAAATGGATATGAGGTGCTTTGTCAGTATGATGGGCTTCATGTGTTAGACTGCATACAAGAACATCAGATTGATCTTATTCTGCTTGATATAATGCTGCCTTATCGGAGTGGTGATACTATACTTGCGGATATTCGTAAATTCTCAACGGTTCCTGTCATAGTAATTTCAGCAAAGGAAACAACACAGAACAAGATTGATTTGTTGCGGCTTGGTGCGGATGATTACATTACAAAACCTTTCGATATGGAAGAAGTTCTCGCCAGAATTGAAAGCAACTTACGCCGGATTCAATTTCAAAACAGCACGCCGTCATCTTTGAAGTGCAATGATTTGGTTTTAGATTTAGACGGCAACAGAGCTATGCTACAAGGGGCGGAGTTACCTTTAACTGCGAAAGAATTTGCTATACTGGAATTGCTTATGAAATACCCGGACAAGATCTTCTCAAAGGCGAATTTGTTTCAAAGTGTTTGGAATACAGAGTATATCAGCGAGGACAACACCTTGAATGTCCATATTAGCAACTTGCGAAACAAGATGAAAGCCATTTGCCCGGATAAAGAGTTTATAGATACTGTGTGGGGCATTGGATACCGTTTGCATAAAGCCGAGGGGTAAGCTCTTGGCTTTATGCTTTTTTTATGGTTTCCAAATAGAAATTAAGAAATTCTTTATGATTTCCCCTTACACTAAAATGTAAAGGAGGATGACAACATGAGTTCTGTTATTTTGGAAGCACATGACTTAACAAAAGAATACCGGCACACAGTTGCCTTAGATCATATTGATTTGAAAATTGAAAAAGGGAAAATTTATGGCTTCATAGGCCAAAATGGAGCAGGAAAGACCACCTTTTTGAGATTGGTTACAGGATTAGCGTTTCCGACAAGCGGCACCTTATCGTTGTGGGGGAAAACCGTCGAAAAGGAATTGCAGGAACAGAGAAAGCGGATCGGTTGCATGATCGAAACACCTGCGCTTTTTCCGACAATGACCGCTTATCAAAATACGGAGATACAGCGTATCCAACGTGGTATCCCTGACAAAGCAGTTATCCAAAAAACTTTAGACATGGTAGGTCTGAAAGATACCGGGAAAAAAGCTGTCCGTAATTTTTCGCTGGGGATGCGACAGCGATTGGGTATTGCAATCGCACTATTAAATTCACCAGAATTTCTTATTTTGGATGAACCGATCAATGGGCTTGATCCTGCTGGAATTGTGGAAATTCGTAATTTGCTAAAGTCCTTGAATAAGGAATACGGAATGACGATATTGGTATCCAGCCATATCTTAGAGGAACTGTATCAGACAGCATCAGAGTTTATTTTAATAGACAAAGGCAAAATTATCGAAGAAATATCAGATCGAGAACTAAATGATCGTTGCAAACGGCATATCGCAATAAAGGCAACTGATCCACAAAAAGCTCTGATCGTTTTGGAAGAAACGCTACACACAGATAGTTTTAAGCTGATGCCAGATGGCATGATTCGCCTATATGATTATCTCGATGATATGGAAAAAGTGGCTGCTGCTTTGTCAGATGCACATATTCTCGTTACAGGTCTTTCTGTGGCCGGTGATACATTAGAAGATTACTTTTTAAGCAAAATAGGAGGGACAGGAAATGTCAAATCTCCTAAAAGCTGAATTTTATAAGCTGTTCCATAGCTGGTATTTTTGGGGGATAGGATTGTTTAATCTCCTTTTAAGTAGTGTGTTGTTACTGGATAGCGTTGGGGAAACATCCAACCTTTTCTTTGCTTCGATATACAATATGCCAATCCTATATTTCCTCACAATCATCTTTTCTGCCCTGTTTGTTGGAAATGATTTTGGCAGAAGAACATTACAATCATATATCAATGCCGGACATCGACGCGGAAAGATACTATTTGCGAAGCTGGTAGTTCATCAAATCGCCTGCATGGTTATCCTGTCTTTTCCACTGTTGTTACATAGCATAATTGGTACGTTTGTCACTAAAGGAGCATTGGCAAGCATCGGCATAGTTGTAATGGTGATTGCTTCGCAATTTGCAATGTGCCTATTACCTTTTTTCTTTGCCTTCATTTTCCGTGATATAGGAAAGAGTATGGCTGTGCCGATGGTACTCTTTTTCTTAATGGTCTTTTTGATGAATGGAGATCAAGCGCAGCTTATCTCACAAATATTGCCTATGGGCCAGCTTCGGCTTATGGCATTGCAACAATCCAACATATCCGGCGGGCAATTCATGTTTTCAGATTTTTTATGGGTACTGGCATTATGCTTAGGTACTTATCTGTGGTTCCGACGCTCGGATTTGAAATAACAAGGAGGTGTGGGAATGAACAACTTACTGAAAATGGAAAAATATCAATTATCACATAATATCTTTTATTGGTGCGGTTTAATAGGAATATTTTTGATTGGTTTTTTTACCGCAGATACTTATGTCCCGGAAGCTATGGGGCCTATGGGTGGGGCTGCTACATCCCTCGCAGATATTTTTAATGGAATGGTTTACGATTCAACCTTTCTCCTGATTATTATATCCAGTATTTTAGCTCTGATTTTAGGACAGGAATTTTCCAGTCGGACGATTGATCTTGAGGTCAATGCAGGACATTCGAGAAAAACCATTTTCTTTGCTAAAGTAATCTCATACTTAATTGCATTTAATATCATGGCTCTTGTTTATCCTGTGGCTGGTTGTATAAGAGAAAGTGTCCGCTTTGGTATTACCGAAGCAGGCAACCTTTGTTATCAGGTCAGTAAGGCGATTTTATATTCTCTGCTTTTGAACAGTGCGACTTTTCTTATTGCAATCTGGATTGTTTTTTGGTTAAGAAGCTCTGCAAGAGCAATAGCTGTTACCGCTTTAGTCACTTTTGTTCTTAGCCTTTATCTTGGGTATGGAATGATGTTCGATCTTCCTGTTGCATTTTTGGCAACCTATCAGATACGGGAAGCGGTTTTTTCTGTGACCTATTTTTTGCCATGGGCCATTTTAGTTAGCGTTGTTTGGATAGTTGCTTTGATAACCTTTTCATGGATTAGCTTTCGCAAATGTGAACTCAAATAACAAGGAGGGAGGTGTCTGGAATAAAGCTGTTGTTAATTTTAGTTATCGCAGTCTTGATAGTAGTGCTTTTCAAATATGTGCAAATCAAAAGACAAATCCGTAACCTATCGAAACAAATGACCGATCTTACAACTGGAAAATCGGAAAAGATGCTGGACATCTCTCTTGTTGATAAAGATATAGAACAACTGGCCGCAGTATTAAACCAGTATAATGAAAAGCAAAGGCAGTCCATTGCAAGCATATTACGGCACGAAATGTATTTGAAAGAGTCCATTGCTAATATTTCACATGACTTGCGTACCCCTCTGACGGTAATACTTGGCCATTTACAATTATTAAAAAAGGAGAATTTATCAGCAGGTCAAACACAGCGTAGCGGTACAGGAGTGGGGCTTGCTGTGGTAAAACTATTAACTGACAAGCTCGGCGGCAATGTGTTCGCTAAAATTGAAAATGATACACTAACCATTTCATTGGAAATCAAATAAACAGTATTGTTTCAACTGCCGGGCGACGGCAAAGAAAAAAAGCCGTCGTACAGCAGCCCTTTTGACACGCCCATAAAACCAGCGGCGGCT
>OJOK01000989.1_pt1 | contig 13778 bp, 10 predicted proteins | sample 1598051 | NCBI WGS metagenome assembly OJOK01 (sample SAMN01915205, study PRJEB22387) | human gut metagenome | isolation source: stool | host: Homo sapiens | place: USA
ACCGTTTTCTGCTGCATGATCAAGCAGCTGGCGCATGCTCACTAATGCCATGTCGTGTATGTCCTAAATCGTGGCGTGCGTCCCGAAAAAGACGCAACACAAAACGAGCGCTTCGAAGAAACGCCTACTTTGAATTTGAGAAGCATTCTACCAAGAGAGAGTTTGGAACTAGAGCAAATGTTGCAATCCGTCACGAGCCGCTCTCAAGGAGGCTTCCGGTGTTTCCATCAGTTCTTGGTTTTGAGTGCGGCGTGCCCGTGAGCAAGTGAGTCGGCCACGCGAACTTTGGAAACCCAAAGTGCGATGACCGACAGCGTGACGCCCGCCAGACACAGGCCTACGGCCGTGCACATCCAGAAGCCCTCGGCGCGCAGCGGTTGCCCGAAAAGGAACGTGCCGTCAAAGGCGAAATAGTAGCCTCCGCCCAAGCCCACACCCCAGAGCATTACGCCGTAGATGATCATCGGAAGCATCGTGACGCGGTAGCCTCGCAGCGCAAAATTCGAAACCGTCTGCGCGGCGTCGGTGATGTGGTAGATCATGCCGAATACCAGAAGCGAAGCGGCAAGCGATGTCACTGCGGTTTCCTTGGAATAGAGCCCCAGCAGGAAGTCCTGTCCGAAATACATGAAGGCCACAGAACAGGCCGCGATGGCCAGCGCTACCTTCAGGCCTCGCACCGTGATTTCGCGTGCGGCCTTCGGACTGCCGGCACCGAGCGCTTGGCTTACCATCACGCACACGGCAATGGCGATGGAAAGCGGTATCTGATAGAGCGTTGCGGTGATGTTGCCGACGATCTGGTGCGCGGAGACATCGGTCGTACCCAGGCGAGAAATGAAGATCGCCATGAGCGTAAAGGAGCTCACTTCAAAGAAAATCGAAAGGCCGATCGGCACGCCGAGTTTGAGTTGAGCAAAGACAGCTTTGATCTGAGGCCAGAAGAAGCGCTCGGCGCGCATCTTGTCGTAGAAGGCGTCCTTCTTGTAGATGACGATGTAGCAGATGAGCGCCAGCCACGCGTCAACCGCGAGCGACAACCCGGCACCCGCGCCGCCCAGTGCGGGAAAGCCGAGCCAGCCGTACATGAAGATGCAGTTGAGCGGTATTTTGCAGGCGAGCATCAAAAGGCTCACGTACATCGTCACGCGAGGTCGGCTCACCGCCGCATTCAGAGCAATGAAGCTTCGGGAGACGATCGACGCGAAAATACCCGGTGCGGAAAAGACGAGAAAGAGCGAGGTCATGCGAGCAACCTCGCCCGAGACCCCGCCGAATTTCGTCCAAAAATCCGTTTGCAACAACAATACGCAGCCGATGATGCCCAGCAGAATCGCCAGCCAGAGGTTTTGAGAAAGCTCAAAGCCGATTGCTTTGTAATTGCGTGCGCCGTAGTGATGACCGACGATGGGGGAGAGCCCCTGCAATATGCCCACCAGTCCGAAAAGAACCATGACGGAGGTCGCACCGCCCAAAGCGACGACGGCAAGATGCTCTTTGCCGAGGTTGCCGGTCATCAAGGTGTCGATTGTGGCTGCGCCCATCAACGCCAGATTGGCGATGAAGATCGGGGCGGAGAGTTTGGCAAGCGCCCCGAGGCTGACATCGGGCTCGGCGGCGTGGTGCGGAACGATTTCAGGGTTTTTGTCGTTGGATTTGACGGCTTCGCTCATACGAAAAAAGACTCGAGGAAAGGCAATCCGGGCGAAAGGAGGCGCCTTTGGAAGACTCCTCAAACCTTCGGCGTCGATATCCCACAGGTTGAATCGACGTTCGGGTTGCTGTGCTGAGGATTCTACGCAGAATTGCTTAGAAGACGTGGATTTTTGCGAAGAAAATGTCGTGCGGACTAAAATGCTATTAAAAGAATTACTATCTTTAAAAATAGTAATTTCAGTGATAGCAAATTTTTCGGAATCCAAGTATGTATACATTCATCGGTCGAGACAAAGAACTTCGTGCGCTGCAGACGGCCTACGAATCGGATCGCTCCGAGCTGGTCGTAGTCTACGGACGACGCCGCATCGGAAAGACTGCATTGATGACGCAATTTTGCAAGGACAAAGCAGGCGTCTACTTTGCCGCGAAACGACAGGACGATGCGGGACAGCGGCAGGATTTCAACGAAACGATGAAACGGGCCGGTGCACCGGTTTCCCGGATGCTCGAGACGCTGCCCAATTGGGAGGCTGGTTTCCGTCAGTTGGCGGCGTTGCCAGGAAGCGGTAAGAAGGTGATGGTGCTCGATGAGTTTCCGTATATGGCTGAAGGTAATCCGACGTTGCCATCGCTTTTGCAGCATCTGTGGGATCACGAGCTGCAGTCGGCCGATGTGATGATCGTTCTGTGTGGCAGTGCGCTCTCTTTTATGGAAAAAGAAGTGCTTTCCGAAAAAAGCCCGCTTTTTGGCCGCGCTACGCGCACCATCAAGGTTGAACCGATGCTCTTTGACGACGTGCGTCAATTTTTTCCTCAGTACGACGCAGTCGGTGCCGTGCTTGCCTATTCCGTACTGGGCGGAACGCCGTACGCGTTGAACTGTTTTGATTCGAACCGATCGGTCGAAGAAAACATACGCGAGCAATTGCTCTCGCCAAGCGGCCGACTGTGGGATTATCCGACGCAGCTCATTGCGCAGGAGTGCCGGGAGCCCGGGCGCTTCAACGACATCCTGAGGACGGTGGCTACAGGAAGCCGTCGATTTTCCGAGATTGCGTCAAAGACGGTCATTCAGTCGCCCAATCTGCCGCGATATTTACGCTCGCTTGCCGAGATGGGTTTTGTCGAGCGATCGTTTCCTGCCGATCAAAATTTTAAAGAGAAGGCCAACAGTCAGCGTGGGTTATACGACATCGCGGACAATTTGGTAGCGTTCTGGTACCGCTATGTGTGGCCCAATTTCAGCGTTTTGAACATGGGAGGCGCTGAACTCGTCTGGAAGCATCAGGTTGCTCCCAGGCTCAACGAAATCGCATCCTTTCCTTTTGAGGAAGTCTGCCGGCAGTATTTGGAAAAGCTCAATCTCAAGGAGAAGTTACCTTTTGCCGCTAGCCGCATCGGTCGCTGGTGGGATAAAAACGAGGAGATCGATATTCTCGCGGTTCCGTTTGAAGGCGGCGCGCGGCTATTTGGCGAGTGCAAGTTCCGGCAGTCGGAATTTGCGCTCGGGGACTATGTCAGGCTCAAAAAGAAGGCGCAAGCAGTGCCGCACGAACAAGCGTACTACGTTCTGTTTTCCAAGTCAGGATTTGCGCCCAGCTTGAAACTTTTGGCTCAGGATCCGAACGAACATCTGACGCTCGTGACCTTGGATGAGGTTGCCGACAGCGTGGAGAAGAACTTTAGCTGAGCCGGCAAAATCATCGCAGCATCAATCTTCGAGCCCGACCAGGTCGTCGACGCCGCGGTGGGCAACCGGCTCGATGCGGTGCAGGCCCGGATTTTCGTGGCTGTAGGCTTGGCCGCTCACAATGGCGCGCAGGCCTTCAAAATCCATGATTTGAACGTGCTTTTGATTGACGATGATCAGGTTGTCGTGCGAGAAGCGGCTCAGAACGCGGCTCACCGTTTCGAGTTTGAGGCCTAAGTAGGAGCCGATTTCGGCGCGGGTCATGCGCAGCACAAACTCGCTGCGGGAGTAGCCGCGCTGCTCGAAGCGCTGCGAAAGGTTCAGGATGAAGGCAGCCAGACGCTCTTCGGCGTGCATCGAGCCCAACAGCAGCATCACACCGTTTTGGCGCACGATTTCCATGGCAAGCAGTTTTTGGAAGTGCTGGCTCATGGAGAACATGTTCTGCGTGACTTCAAGAAGCTTGTCGTAGGGAAGGATGCATACTTCCGTGTCTTCAAGTGCGATCAGATCGCTTGAGTAGACCATGCCGGCCAGGCCGTCGAGACCGACGATGTCGCCCGACATGTGAAAGCTCGTCACCTGTTCGCGGCCGTCGGAACTCGTGACGGCACTCTTTAAGAAACCCAGGCGGATGGCGTAGAGCGCATCAAAGCGGTCGCCCGCACGATAAAGAGCTTCGCCGCGGCGCACGCGCTTTCGGGTGCTCACTAACTCCTCGAGCCGTTCGATTTCTTTGAGGGTGAGGCCGAGCGGAAGGCACAATTCGCGCAGATTGCAGTTGGAGCACGCTACCCGAAGGGTTGCCATGTTGATCGTGGGGTTGTTGAGCATATGGGTCGAACGCAAACAAAACGGCCCGGCGGAAGAGCTCCGGGCAAGCACACTGAGCTGCAACGGCTTTCGGTCGGCGGTGCCAAACCGGGTGGCGACTTAGGATTTGAAACGGCGTGCGTGCTAATGAAAGAATAATCTCCAGCGTTTACACTGCCGCAAGCATCCAAAGCCCGTCCTTCGGGAAGGCCGGCAACCGAAAACCGCCGGCAGCCAGGGGACTTTGCCGCTAAGAGCAGAGCCGATTCAGGCCGGCAGTAAACTGTCGTCGAAACATTTGATTGTTGTCAAAGGTTTCGCTAATTGCTGAATCATAACAGGTAAGTTTGCGTTTTGTCATAGAAATTTTCGAGGTTTCTCAATATGGATTTCGACCCCACACGTGCCGGCGTAGAGCTGCCCGATGAAGCTCTTTTGAAGAAATTCGACGTTCCCGCACCGCGCTATACGTCTTATCCGACGGCCGACCGATTCCATGGCCGCATCACGCCTGAGGACTACCAGGCCGCGCTCGCCCGCCGCGAAAAGGCTGCCAAGCCGGCCAAGCTTTCGCTCTACTGCCACATCCCGTTCTGTAACGACGTGTGCTTCTATTGCGGCTGCAACAAGATCGTCACGCGCGATCACTCGCGCTCTGCGGCCTACATTAAGACCCTGCTGAAGGAGGCAGATCTTGCCAAGGAACACCTCACGGGCATCAAGACGCTCGAGCAGCTGCACTGGGGCGGCGGTACGCCCACTTTCCTAAACGACGACGAAATTCTGGAACTGATGGCGGGTCTCAATGAGCGCTTCCCGTTTGAGGAAGGCGGCGAATTTTCCATTGAGGTCGATCCGAGAAGCTGCCCTCCGTCCAAGATCAAGACGCTTCGCAAGGCGGGCTTCAACCGCATGAGCCTGGGCGTGCAGGACTTCAATCCGGACGTGCAAAAGGCCGTCAACCGCATTCAGCCTTTCGAAATGACCAAGGAAGTGCTCGAAAGCGCCCGCGCCGAAGGGTTCGGCTCGATTAACATGGACCTTATTTACGGTCTGCCGCGTCAGACGCGCGAAACATTTGCCCGCACGATCGAGCAGGTGATTGAGCTTTCCCCCGATCGCATCGCGCTTTATCACTACGCGCACCTGCCAAACATCTTCAAGCCTCAGCGCCGCATCATTCCTGCGGAGCTGCCCGGAGCGGCCGAACGCGTCAACATCATGTTCGACGCGATCAAGACGCTCACGAGCCACGGCTACCGTTACATCGGCATGGATCACTTCGCTAAGGAAACCGATGAGCTCTCGATTGCTCAGGTCAACGGCACCATCCAGCGCAACTTCCAGGGCTACTCCACGCGAGCCGAGTGCGACATGGTGGCCTTGGGGCCGAGCTCGATTTCTTTCGTCGACGGTCTCTACGCATGCAACCCCCGCGAAATCGAGCCCTGGAGCGAAGCGATCGAGTCGGGCAAGCTTGCAACCTGCCGCGGCTTTGATCTCAACGACGACGACAAGCTGCGCCGCGCCGTCATCATGACAATCATGTGTCGCTTTGAGCTCGATAAGCGGGAAATCGAAGAGGAATTCGGCATCAAGTTCGACGAATACTTCGCCTACGAAATGAAGAAGCTTCAGGCCTATGTCAAGCACGAGCTTGCCGAACTCACTGCCGACAAGATCATCGTTTCGCCCAAGGGCAAGATCTTTGTTCGTGCAGTGGCCATGCAGTTTGACCGCTACTTGCGCGAATCCGATCGAGCCGGCGGCTACTCCAAAATCGCTTGATGGCAGAAACGTTGCAACCGACAGCCGTAGGAGTTCCGTTGCCGACGGCTGTCGGCAGGCAAAGCAAAGCCGCCGAGTCTGCACTTTTGGCAGCGTTTTGATTCGCTAAACTCCGACAAGTTTGCAGTGAGAGAAAAGAACAGTCGCGAGGAGGAGGCCTCATGCAAAAGTCGTCGAAAACATTGGTGTTGCTGTCGATCGCGTCCCTGTTGCTTTCCGGTTGCGCGGCTTTGCAGCAGGATCAACAAGGCTCTGAACAGCGGCAAGAACAGTCGCAAAGAGGCGCCATCGATACGATCTGCGTGGTGCGTCATCAAAATCCTCAATTGAGCTCCGATCGTCTCGTACAGGCTATTGAAGCAGGACTCAAACAACGTGGAGTGAAGACGCGCGTTGTGAACCACGATCAGGTTCCGTCCGAATGCCGCTTATGTCTCTTTTACGGCGTGACAGCGGAAAACAATGTCGCCAAATCATTTGATTTCCAAGCCGTGATTGACGGCAAGGCGCTGCAGCGGGGTTCCGGTCCCGTGCCGGCCGACGGCAACATCAAGCTCGAGACGATTGCCTTGTACGCGGCCAATTATTTGCAAAGCCTTGTCAATGCCGCCAAGCAGAAAGAAGGCCAGCAGGAGACTGCTCCGTAGCAAACGCAGGATAAGGACGCTTGCGTTTTGCCTGGATTTGCTTAAATTGAAGTCGCCGCAGGAAAAAGGCCGCGGCGATTTTTTTATTTCGGGAAGCGAAAACGAAGATCAAGCTTCTGACCGACAAAAGAAATGACGCAGAGCACAACTTTTTATTGGTACGACTACGAGACTTTCGGGCTGGATACGCTGCGCGATCGGCCGGCACAGTTTGCCGGCATGCGCACGACGCTTCAATTTGAACCGGTGGCCGAGGCCGATGTTTTCTATTGCCGTCCTTCGATGGAGTACCTGCCCGGAGTGATGGCCTGTGTGCTCACGGGCATCACGCCGCAGACGGCCGCCGAAAAAGGCATGCCTGAGGTTGATTTTGCCAAGCGTGTCTTTAAGGAACTCAACACGCCCGCAACCATTTCGGTGGGCTACAACAGCATCGGCTTTGACGACAAGGTCAACCGCGCGCTTTTCTGGCGCAGTCTTCTGGACGTCTACAGTCACGTTTGGCGAAACGGCTGCTCGCGCTGGGACTTGTACCCGTTCGTACTTGCCGTCTGGGCGCTTCGCCCCGAGGGCGTGGAATGGCCCAAGGTGCGCGGCACCGATCCAGACAAGCCCGAACGTCAAACCTTCAAACTTGAAAAACTGACAGCAGCCAACGGCATTGAACACAGCCACGCACACGATGCTTCGAGCGACGTGTCGGCTACGGTGGCGCTTGCGCGATTCCTTGCTGAGAAAAAGCAGCGGCTGTGGCAATGGGCTTTGAACAATCGCACCAAAACCAAGGTGGCTGAAGCTCTCGATACGCGTCGTCCCTGTCTGTGGGTCGATCCGAGAGCGGGACAGGAGCGCGGTTTCCTGCGCTTTGTGATGCCGGTTGCTCGAAATCCCGACAATCAAAACGAATACTTCGTCTGGGACTGTCGTGAGGATCCCGATCGGCTCACGAGCCTGTCGCCCGAAGTGATTGCTCGACGTGCTTTTGCGCCGGCCTACATGCGAGAAGAAGGTGAAGAGCCTCTGGCGTTGCGTCGACTGCGCATCAACGAGTGCCCGTTTGTCTGCGCGGATCTGCGTGTGGCGTCAAGTTCGGTCTGCGAGCGCTTTGGTATTGATCTGCGGCAAGTGGTTGATTTCGGCGAAAAGCTCACGCGTCTTCACGGCATGATTGAAGGTCCCGTGCTGCAGGCATGGCAGATCTTTGAAGAACAGAACAAAGCGCGCTTTGAAAGCGAAGGCCCTAAGGATCCCGAAACGGCGCTCTACGACGGTTTTGTGAGCGAAGCCGATCGGGCGCGTGCACAGGGACTTTTGAATCTCGACTTTGAGACGATCGCCGAACAGGTGCACGACGGTAGGCTCTACTTTGACGATGAACGCCTCAATGAATTGCTGTTTCGCCTGCGTGCCCGTTGTGCGCCGCAGACGCTCAATGATGACGAGCGGGAAAAGTGGCTTGCCGAATGCCGCAAGCGGCTCACGCAGCAAGGGGCTGCAACGACGACGCTTGAGAAATATTTCGAAGAGATCGATTCCGTACGCGACCGCTACGAGACTCTGTTAAACGAAGGCAGCATCACCGAAGAGCGTTACGAGGCCATCGAAAAGACGCTGTCCGACTTGTGGGACTGGGGCGATCAGGCGGCCGAATACGCTCAGGTTGAAGGCTGAAAAGGAGAGAAGCAAATGACGATCAAATGCGCGTTTTTGGGGCTCGGCGTGATGGGCTATCCCATGGCCGGACATCTGGTCAAAAAGGGCTTTGAGGTGACGGTTTATAACCGTACGATCGCTAAGGCTCAGAAGTGGTCGCAGGAGTACGGCGCCGCTTTTAAGGAATCGGCTTTTGAAGCTGTCAAAGACGCCGACTTCGTGTTCGCGTGCCTCGGAAACGACGATGACGTGCGCAGCGTTGTGTTGGGAGAGTCGGGCGCCTTTGCCGGCATGAAGCCGGGTGCGGTCTTCGTGGATCACACGACCGATTCTGCCGATCTTGCGCGCGAGCTCTTTGCGGTCTGCAAGAAGCGAGGGCTGGGTTTCCTGGATGCGCCCGTTTCAGGTGGCCAGGCCGGTGCCGTCAACGGCGTTCTTACCGTGATGGTGGGCGGCGAATCCGACGTGTTCGAAAAGGCAAAGCCCGTCATCGATGCTTATGCCTGCAACGTGACGCATCTGGGGCCCGCAGGCAACGGTCAGCTCGCGAAGATGGTTAACCAGATTGCGTTGGCAGGCGCTGTTCAGGGCCTTTCTGAGGCGATCGCTTTCGGTATGAACGCGGGCCTTGATATGAAAAAGGTTCTGAAAGTGCTCGAAAAAGGGGCGGCAGGTTCCTGGCAGATGGCCAATCGCGGCGAAACGATGGTCGACGACAAATTCGATTTCGGTTTTGCGATCGACTGGATGCGCAAGGACTTGGGGATCGCCATGGCTGAAGCCAGACGTAACGGTTCATCGCTTCCGGTGACTGCATTGGTTGATCAGTTCTACGGTGAACTGCAGGCGATGGGTGCATCGCGAATGGATACCTCTTCGCTGATTAAGCGCCTGCCGCGTAAAAAAGCGTAGCTGTCCGCATTTTCATCATTTTTCGGCCCGCTTCGAAGCTTGGTTTCGTTGCGGGCTTTTTGCTGCTTCGCGCTAGGTAAAACTGTCTAACCGATTTGCCTTTTTGTCAAAAAGGCAACGATTTTCGACTGATTTTTCCACGCTGTTGCGAAATGAGAATAATTCCTATTACAATTCGCAACAGTCAGCAATCGCAGACGATGCAATTTGTCTGCCGAAGTCTTTTCAAATTCAAATCTTCAAACGAGACAACAAATGACCAAATTCAAGACCACGCTTTTGGCTGCCGCCGTTGCCGCAGCCGCTTTTTCCGCTCAGGCTGCCGAAGTGACGCTTTACGGCTCCGTGTCCACCGGCGTTCTTTATCAGAACACGCCTTCTCTGACCGATGCCGACGGCACGACGACGGATAGCACGAACTCCTTCTCAATGGAAAGCGGCTTCTGGGGCGACTCCATCTGGGGCATTACCGGTGAAGAGGATCTCGGAAACGGCTGGACCGTGGGCTTTACGCTTGAAAACGAGTTCAGTTCGGATACGGGCGAAATGGCCGGTGCCGACGGCGGCAAGATCTTTGACAGTCAGGCTTATCTTTCCATCGGCAACGATCTGGTGAAGTTTGCCTTCGGCAACATCGGCGGACTTGCGAGCGCGGGCGGCGACTTTGACTTGTTGGTCGGTTTTGATCCGATGGAAGCTTTCGTGGGGCCTGCCGGGCTTGGTGCTTTTGCTTCCAAGGACTACGCAAGCGACAACATGGCCGTGGCTGAAATCACGCCTCTGGAGGGGCTCAAGGTTTCTCTGATGGCCAACGCGGGCGACGAAGACGACAAGGCCCGTTGGTCCGATCGCAACCACTACTACGGAGTCGGCCTTTCCTACGAAAACGGGCCGCTCGCTTTGGCCGGCATCGCCGAAATGCGCAAGTACGACTCTCAGGCAGGTTGGGGAGCAAACGACGATACGGATTCCTGGACCTTCACGGTCGCAGCCGCCTATGACTTTGAAGTGGTGCGCCCGAGCTTTGTGTATCAGCACGTGAGCAAGTCCCGTGAGTTTGCGTCGGAGGCTGTAGAAAGCAGCGATGCATACAACTACGACAGCTTCATGCTCGGCGCCACGGCCCCGCTCGGGCAGGGCACGCTGCGCGCCACGGTGCAGTATGTGAAGGGCGAAAACGAGTACGACTCCAAGGATGAAGCCAGCGCCACCATTTTCGGGCTTGCCTACACCTATGACATGAGCAAGCGTACTGCGCTGTACGCCGGTGCCTACTACTCGATCGGCGGCGACGGTCTGGACAAGGATCTGTCCACCGGCGAAACCGAATACTCGGGCGGCATGACTCGAACCGACTACAACAGCTTCGGCCTGGGTCTTGGCCTCGTTCACACGTTCTAATCGGAGCGCATCCGAAGACGAACAAAGGAAAAGAGCTGCCGGCAGCGGTGAGTTGTCGGCTCTCTTTGCAGATACGCGGTCAGTTAAGCGTGCCGGCTGCGCTCAAATTGTGCGAAAAGAAATTTTCGCCTCGGCGCAAGGCCTGTGAAGTCCTGTTTTCTCAGGCAATTTTCTCCAACATTTTTCGTGAATAACGGTTCTTAGAACTTGCTATCGGCAAATTGATTGAGAATAATTATCACTACAGTTGAGAAAGAGTATCATTCGCGTTGCATGCGGGGTCGGATGCGAATCCATGCATTCGGACGTCCCGGCAGCCTTTTCTGAGAACAACAGCAATGAACAAAGAACGAACAATTCGCAAGCTCACGCAACTGAAAATCGAAGAACCCGGCATCGTCGCCAAGGTCAAGCTGCCGGCTCCAGAAGCAGCTCGTCTCGATGAACTCGGATTGCATGTGGGCAGTTCGGTTCGAGTGTTAAGCGGCGCGGTCAAGGAGAGCATTTTGATTGCCGTCGGAGACAGTCGCATCGGCGTGAACTTTGACGTTGCTCAGAAAATTTACGTGTACTGAGAGCCGCTCAATTGCGACTGAAAAGCAAGCGGCTCGGAACAAGGGACAGGCAAACCATGTTGTTAAAGGAACTTTCTCCCGGAACCAAGGGAACGATTGTCGGCTATGACAAAAAGACGCCGGAATACCGCCGGCGTTTGCTGATGCTCGGTGCAACACCGGGAACAGCATTTGAGGTGGTGCGCGTGGCTCCGCTGGGCGATCCGGTGGAGATTCGCGTTCGCGGCAGCTTTATCAGCGTTCGAAAGGACGAAGCCGCCATTATGGAAGTGCGCTTGGATTGAGTTGGGGATTGCAAAATGAAAAATATCATCTGTATTGTCGGCAATCCGAATTGCGGCAAAACGACGCTTTTTAATGCTCTGACGGGCTCCAAACAGGAAGTCGGCAACTGGCCGGGCGTCACCGTCGACAAAAAGACGGGGCGTTACACTTTTGAAGGCAACGACGTTGAGATCGTTGACCTTCCCGGCATTTATTCCATTACGCCGGCTTCGACTTCCGGCGAAGACGAACGCATCGCCCGCGACTACATCCTCACGGATGAAGCGCAGGCAGTGATCAACATCGTTGATGCCTCCAACCTGGAGCGTAACCTTTACCTGACGGCGCAACTCATTGAAATGCGCGTGCCGATGGTCGTGGCCGTCAATATGCTCGACATTGCCAAGAACCACAAGATTGAAGTGGATCTCAAGGCACTGCAGCAGGCGCTCGGTTGCCCTGTTGTGGGGCTGGTGGCAGCGCGCGAGCAGGGGGTGCGTGAACTTCAAAAGACGGTTGCGGAAATTCTGAAGAATCCGCAATTGCCGCCGATGAACGTTTCGTTCGAAGATCGTATCGAGAAGGCTCGTGAGGCGATTACTCAGGGACTGCGTAAAGAAGGCGTGGAACGACCCGAGTGGTTCGCGCTGCAGCTCGTTGAAGGCGCTCCGGGCATTGAAGACAAGCTTCCTGCCGAAGCCTACGCCAAGGTCAAGAAGATCGTTGATGATGTGAATGCCGCTTATGACGGCGACGCCGATATCGTTGTTGCCGACGCTCGCTACAACTTTGTCAATCGCATCACGCAAAAGGCACTGATTCGTCATGGCGAAATGAGCAATACCATGACCGACAAGATCGATCGCGTGGTCTTGAACCGTTGGTTGGGACTGCCGATCTTCCTGGCGATCATGTACGTGATGTTCCTCTTTACGCAGAACCTCGGCGGCGCTTTCATCGACTTCTTCGACATCACGTTTGCCGGCATCTTTGTCGACGGTTTCGGTCGCCTGCTTGAGGCAGTCGGCACGCCCGAATGGCTTAAGGTCTTGCTTGCCGACGGTATCGGCGGCGGTATTACGACGGTTTCAACCTTTATTCCGCCGATCTTCTTCCTGTTCCTGTTCCTCGCCATGCTTGAGGACTCGGGTTACATGGCTCGTGCCGCGTTCGTGATGGACCGCGTGATGCGCGCTCTGGGCCTGCCCGGCAAAGCCTTCGTACCGCTGATCGTGGGCTTTGGCTGCAACGTGCCCGCCATTATGGCTACCCGCACGATGGATAAGGCAACCGACCGCATCATCACCATCATGATGGCTCCCTTCATGAGCTGCGGCGCCCGCATGCCTGTCTACGTGCTGTTTGCGACGGCGTTCTTCCCGACCAATGGCCAGAATCTGGTGTTCGGCATCTATGTGATCGGCATCATTGCCGCCATCATCACGGGCTTTTTGATCAAGCGCGTGGTGCTGCCCGGTGAAGTTTCCGCCTTCGTGATGGAAATCCCGCCGTACCACATCCCGACGATCAAGGGCGTCATGATGCGCACGTGGGATCGCCTGAAGGCCTTCCTGAACCGTGCCGGCAAAGTGATCGTTGTGATCTGCGCCGTACTGGGTTTCTTGAACAGCTGGGGTACCGACGGTTCGTTCGGCAATGAGGACTCCGAAAAGTCGGTCCTCTCTGAAATCGGCTACACGATCGCTCCGGTGCTCTCGCCGATGGGCGTGACGCAGGAAAACTGGCCAGCGGCCGTGGGTGTCTTCACCGGCATCTTCGCCAAGGAAGCTGTCGTCGGTACGCTTAACTCGCTCTACGACCAGATGGCTCGCGACAAGAATGCTGAAGCTGCCGGCGAAGGCGCTGCCGCACCCGCTGAAGAAGAAGCTGACGAAGGTTGGTCGCTCGGTGCCATTCTCTCGGAAGCCGGCGGCACGATCGTTGACAATCTGGCTGACCTGGGCGGAGCCTTTACTGATCCTCTCGGCATCGCCGTTGACGATTTGTCGGATACGGCAGCCGCCGCCGAATCGCAGGAAGTGACGGTGACGACCATCGACATGATGCAAAAGCTCTTCGGTTCTCAACTGGCTGCTTTTGCCTACCTGATGCTGGTGCTTCTCTACATGCCTTGCGTAGCGGCAATCGCAGCGGTTTATCGTGAGGCAGGCGCAGCCTGGACGTTGTTCCTGGCGGCCTGGACGACGGTTCTCGGCTACTCGACGGCCACCATCGTCTACCGTGTAGGCACGTTTGCTCAGGAACCGCTCTACGCGACCGTGGCCATTGTGATTTCGCTCGGCCTGCTTGCCGCTCTGTTGTTCTTCATGCGTAACTACGTGAAGAACAATCGCGGTAAGGGACCGAAGGTGATCC